>Ga0194129_10000142_pt1 | contig 143226 bp, 140 predicted proteins | sample TA2KigCa35mmetaG_FD_150862 | JGI IMG/M metagenome (GOLD analysis project Ga0194129, IMG submission 150862) | Freshwater microbial communities from Lake Tanganyika, Tanzania - TA2015038 Kigoma Deep Cast 35m | ecosystem: Environmental > Aquatic > Freshwater > Lake | place: Tanzania: Lake... | reverse complement strand
AGGCCTTCGCAGCCCAGGCGCTCACCGTGACCAAGGTGCTTGGGTTTGACCCAAAGAAGGTCAACGTCAATGGAGGCGCCATCGCGCTGGGCCATCCGGTGGGAGCCACAGGAGCCGTCATTGCCACAAAATGCATTCACGAGTTGCATCGCTCAGGTGGCGAATATGGCTTGGCCACCATGTGCATTGGCGGCGGCCAGGGCATTGCAGTGATTTTTGAGCGCCTGTAGCCGGAAGTCCGGGTAATACCGGAAGAACCGGGAAGTTCAGTAAGAAAAGAAGGAGCCCCTCGGGGCTCCTTTTTTTTCTGCTAGAGGGAGGGCCAGATGGGTCCCACCGAACCCCGTTAGTCCATCATTCCCGTTAGTTTACATAATAAACATTATGCGACCATTACGACGCGAGTGACGCAGTGGTAAACCGCTCAAAGTTGGCCGTGGTCTTGCGGGCCACCTCGCCCACGCCACAACCCTTCAACTCGGCAATGCGCTGGGCGACATGCACAACCCAGGCGGGCTCGTTGGTTTTGCCCCGGTAAGGCGATGGCGCAAGGAACGGGGAATCGGTCTCGATCATCAAGTTCTCAAGGGGGATTTCACGCGCGACATCATGGACTTGGGTTGCATTCTTGAACGTGACGATGCCCGAGAGCGAAATGAGAAAGTTGAGTTCAATGGCCTGGCGGGCCACATCCACCGACTCCGTAAAGCAGTGCATCACGCCGCCCACCTCATGGGCGCGCTCCTCTTTAAGGATACGAATGGTGTCCTCGGGGGCCTCACGGGTATGGATGATGAGTGGCTTGCCGAGTTCTCGCGCGGCCCGAATGTGGGTGCGGAAGCGGTCTCTTTGCCACTCCAAATCCCCCTTGAGACGGAAGTAATCAAGACCCGTCTCACCAATGGCCACCACCTTGTCATGGGCGCCACGCCGAACCAATTCGCCCACAGTCGCCTCGGTCTCCACATCCTCGTAGTCCGGATGCACCCCCAAAGAGCAGACGAGAAAGTCGTGCTGCTCGGCAAGCCCCCGAACCGCGTCGGACTCCTCGAGTGTGGTGCAGACATTCAAAGCGCGCCGAACACCCGCGGCCTGCATGCGCGTCAGGACCTCGGCCTGACGCTCGCGCAGCCCTTCGTAGTTGAGATGGCAATGGGAGTCGGCAAACTCCAATTCGCTGTTCATTTGGACATTATCGCCCCACGGAAGGCCTCAAAGACGGTCTCCATGAAGAGCCGTGGGTTCAGTGGGTGGGAGGCCCGTCGGGCCAGCTGCGACAACTCAAAGAGTCCCTCTGCCACAGCGACTCGGCGCTGGACCGCGGCGGATGCCGGCCCCGCTTGGCCCGCAAGGCTGGCGCGATCCTGTGGGAAATGCCTGGGCTCTGCACCGGACAAGACTCGCCCCAAGTCGGTGAGCCAGAGGCTTAGTAAGCCAATCACCTCGGCTGCATCTGCTTTACCCGCCCGCTCGGCCCAATCGGCCGGCGATACACGGCCACTGCGCAAGAGTGGCAGGAGCCAGGCGGCAGACTCGCTTCCCGAGACCCGCGTCTCCGAGACGAGGCGATGGTCGGCCTTTAGCTGAATGCGACGGCACCGAGATAAGACAGTGGCTGGCACCGAGGCAAGCCTCTCAGCCACCAGCACGAAGCGCTGCCCGGGATTGGGCTCCTCCAATGACTTCAGCAAGGCATTGGCCGCCGCATGGTTCATTTTCTCGATCGGCCCGAGAAGAACAAAGCGCTCCCCTCCCCGGTGTGAACTGACTTGCGTGAAATCACCCAGTCCCCGAATCTGATCAATTCGGATCTCCTTGCTCGGCGCCTTCTTGCTGCCCTGCGCCTCGGCCGCGGGCTCTGCATCCTCGGCCGAGCCGTCCTCCGCTGCATCGGCATCTGGACGGATCCAACGAAAGTCCGGGTGCTGCCCATCCATTACCCACTTGCAACTCGGGCACCTCCCACAGGCAGACGCGTCTGGCTCGGGTGACTGACACAGGTTGGCCGCCACCAGCTCAAGCCCGAACTCTGCAACCCCCATTCCTGGATCCGCGTGAAGGAGCACCGCCTGGCCCGGATGCGAGCGGACCGACTCGGTCTGTCCCCACCAATTGGAATAAATAATATTATTTGAAATCATATATTTGAGATCATTGCTTGAAGTTTAGATTGAATCTTCTCAATGCTCTGAGTCGCATCGATCCAATGCGACTTTGACCCGCGTCGAGCGGCAGCCTCCACATATCCCTGTCGAACGCGCCCATAAAAGCCAAGGTCCTCTTGCTCAAAACGATCGACTGCCGTCTCACCGGATGCCGAGGCGCGCGCCGCCCGACGCTCAAATGAGACCTCGGGGGGCAAATCAAAATAAAAGACGGCATCGGGCCCCCGACCATCCGTCAGCACCCATGACTCGAGGCTGAGTGCCGCCGCCTCGGGCAGCCCCCTTCCCCGAACCTGATAGGCCCAAGTGGAGTCGGAGAAGCGGTCACAGAGCACCACCTCATTGCGGGCCAGCGCGGGCCAGATGGTTTTCTCTAGGTGGTCTCGGCGGGCTGCGGCGACTGCCAGCATCTCGGTCCAAGGACCCATGGGCGCAAAGAGCACCTGTTGCCGAATGACTTCCGCAAACTCACTGCCGCCCGGCTCTCGGGTCAGCCTAACCGAGCGACCCTTTGTTTCGAATAAACGCTGGAGATAGGCCAGATGGGTGCTCTTTCCCGAGCCGTCCATGCCTTCAAGCACAACAAAGAGCCCTGTCTGATTTCCCATGGGCTATTCACTCCCTTGGGGTGGTGGCGGGGATCCAATCCGGCGCTGAAAGTAATTCACTGCATGGTTGTGGCGCGAGAGCTCGCGGCTGAAATAGGAGCGGCCCTCGCCCATGGCGACAAAGTAGAGGTCCTTGGTCACTGCGGGATTGGCGGCCGCAAGGATGGCCGCCCGGCCCGGGTTGGCGATGGGGTGCGGTGGCAGACCCCGGGCCACATAGGTATTGAAGGGAGACTTGAACTTCAAATCCGCCCTTCGAAGATTTCCATCGAATCCACTGCCAAGCGCATAGATCACCGTGGGGTCTGATTGCAGGGGCATGCCGATCCGCAGGCGGTTGTGGAAGACCGCGGAGACCTTGGGACGGTCCATCTCCACCTGGGTCTCTTTCTCCACCATCGAGGCAAGAGTCAATAGCTCCTCTGCAGAGCTCACTGTTGACCTGGCTGAACGGGTCTGCCAGGCGGCCTCGACCACACGAATCTGGAGCCGAACCGCGCGCGCAAGAAGCATTCGATCCGTGCTGGCGCGGTCAAAGAGATAGGTGTCCGGGAATATCCATCCCTCGACATGAGGGAGAAGAACACCTTGCTCCCGAAGATAGTTGCTCAACTCGCGCGCGGCCAACAGGGGGTCTGAACTCAACTCTCGTCGAACGCCAGGGTGGGCATGGAGGGCGGCAAGCACCTGCTGGAAAGTCCACCCCTCAATAAAGGTGACGGCCTCTTGCAGCGCCAGGCCCCGAGAGATGGTGCGCATGACCCGCCAAAGCGAGTCACCGGGCTTGAGAAGGTAGACGCCGGCCTTAAGTCGGGTGTGCTGCCCGGAGATCCTTGCGGTTAGCGCAAAGGCACGGGGTTCCACGTCCAAACCCGCGTCCCGCAGAAGCAGGCCCACCCCCGCCGCGCTCGTGCCCCTTGGCACGACAATCTCCAGGCCAGCGGGAACAGCCCCGGACCCCACTGGGCTCGCCGGAACCAGCGGTCGCAGCAGCCAGAAAAGCGCAGCAGCGCCAATCAGCAGGACCACGGCCATAAGCCCCGCCACAGGAATGATCAGCCGTCGAATCAAACAAAACTCCAAACAAACAAGGGGATACCACCAGGGCAACCGAGGACCCAACGCTATATTACTGGTCATGGCTTGGACTTCCCGCACCCCCGCGCTCGACTTGCGTGTCCTTGAAATCAGCGGATCAGACGCACTTGGCTTTCTTCAGGGGCAGTTGACCAACGATGTCGCCTCCTTGGCGCCGATCGACAAGGCTGGAGGCGCTGGGAGTCATCACCTTACCGGCTACTGCTCGGCCAAGGGCCGCCTCTTTTTCGTTGGTCGGCTTCTTCGAAGGACCGCAGACTCCTTCTGGCTGCTGTTGCCCAGCGAGCGGGCCGAATTCGCAATCAAGCGCCTGAAGATGTTTGTTCTTCGCTCAAAGGTGACCATTCAAGAGCTGCCGCTGGTCTCCGTGGGGCTTCTGGGTGCTCGCGGGCCTCAGAACGCCGCGCCCCAAGGAGGCGCAGAACCTCTCGACTCTGGGGCCTTGGTCTATCTCGAGAGCAATGAGGAGCAGGCCCGGGGCCTCTTCATCTCCCAGCCCGCAGCGCCGGAGAAGATTTCGGACAAGGGCCTTGCGGATCTTCCGGTGACAAGTCTCGAGACTTGGGCGTTGTCGGAGATTGGTGCTGGCGTTCCCAACGTCTCACAGGGCAGTTCTGAATTGTTCGTGCCGCAGACAATCAACTTGGATCTGGTCGCCGGGGTGAGCTTCACCAAAGGCTGCTACCCCGGACAAGAAGTCGTCGCGCGAACCCACTACCTGGGGCGCCTCAAGCGCAGAATGTTTAGGGTCGAAGTGCGAACGCCCCACCCAGAGCGCCTCTTGGGTGGCGGTTCCTTGCAGGATGTCTGGTCACCCCATCAGCCCGACGAGCCTTGCGGTCGAGTGATTCAGTGGAGCACGACAAGCAATGAGGATCCCGAGAGAGTCGAGATGCTAATTGAGTGCGAGTTGGAGGCATGGAAGGCAGCTGAACTCCGGCTTGGCAGTCTGTCGGGCCCGGAACTGCTGGCGCTGTCGCTGCCTTACTCGGTGCCCTTGGACGTCACCGCCCCGCCCCGTCCCAAACTCAGCTGAGGCCTGACCCGGCGAAAGGTCCCCATGGCCTGACACAAGAGTCGGCCGGAGTCATCCACGACTTCCCCTCGACAGAAGGCCATGGTGCTGGAGTGATGATCGCAGTAGCCCTTTGCGTAGAGAACCCCTCTTCCAGGCCGAATGAAACTTGTCTTCATCTCGATGGTGATCACGCCCTGGCCATCGGGATCCTTTGCTCGGGCTGCAGCGGCCATGGCGGCATCGAGAAGGGTCATCAGCAGACCGCCGTGCGCGAATCCCAATCCATTCAGGTGTCGATCCTCGAGCACCAGCTTGATGCAACTCTGGGTCGCGTCGAGCGACACCATCTCGACGCCCAATTGCGAGACAAAAGGGGTGAATTGATAGTCCGTGGGGGATTGCATGGGCGCCGAGCATAGCAAGATTAAGATGCCTCGATGATTGCGCAGTCCCCCTTCCCTCTGCCACCGCTCTCACGATTCACCCCCACCGGAACGGCCAGGCGCGTCGCCCCCAAACACCTGGGCCTCGAGAGCGCATTTGACGCTGGCTTTGCAGGCCTGACCAACCCGCAGGACCATCCCCTTCATTTCCCCTGCGACCCCGACCCCCTTGAGAATCCTCGGCTTGCGGCCGTCTCCCCAAGTGCCTCGACGCGTCTAGGGCTCAAAGCAGAGGATCTTCTTGACAGCCCATACTGGGCCGACATTCTCGCGGGGAGCGCAGTCTTAGAAGGGGCGGACAGTTACGCAACCGCCTATTCGGGGCATCAGTTTGGGGTGTTTGTGCCGCGCCTTGGCGATGGACGCGCGCTCAACCTTGGCGCACTCCGTGGCTGGGAGCTGCAGCTGAAGGGCGCAGGAATGACGCCCTATGCCCGACATGCGGACGGTCGCGCTGTTATCCGATCCTCGATTCGTGAGTTTCTCTGCTCGGAGCACATGGCGGCCTTGGGTATCCCCACCACACGTGCCTTGTCACTGGTGATCTCCGATACCCCAGTCATGCGAGAGCAAATTGAACGAGCGGCTGTGGTCTGTCGGCTCGCCCCAAGCTTCCTTCGATTCGGCCATTTCGAGTACTTCGCAACCCAGGGGCAGATTCAAACCTTGCAGCAATTGATCGATCACTTTTTGTTGATCGAACCCACACTGCTGCCTTATCGCCGGGCGGATTGGCCAGTCAAGGCTGAGGCCATGGCGCTTCATGTTGCTCGTTCGACTGCCGAGCTCATGGCGGAGTGGTCCGCAGTGGGGTTCATGCATGGCGTGATGAACACAGATAACTTCTCGGCCTTGGGTCTCACCATCGACTACGGACCCTTTGGGTTTATGGAGAAATTCGAATCAGGCCACATCTGCAATCACAGCGACCATGCCGGCCGCTACGCCTTTGATCAGCAACCCACTGTCGGACTCTGGAATGTCCAGCGACTTCTCATTGCCTTGGTCCACGCCATCGATTCCGATGCCGATGGCCTCAAACGACAACTCGGCGACATCAACGAGAAGGTCATCGATGCCTACAAAGCGGCCTTTTCAGAGCGATTCGAATTGCGCTTTTCACAGAAGCTTGGCATTGCCTCGATTCGAGAGAGTAGATCAAATGATGTTCGGCATCTGCTCTCCGAGCTCTTTGAAGTGCTAGAGACACAGGGCTGCGACTTCACCCGCTTTTTTCGCGCCACCGCCTCCATTACTGTGAACAACAACGGCAGTCATCAGCCGTTGGGGGCGCCCCTGCAGAGCCCCGGCTGGCAAAGACTGCTCAAACAGTTTTCAAAGCCTGAAGATTCGCAGGCTTGGCTCGAGTCCTATCAGGCATTGATTGGCGAGGAGATTGCATCAATGGGCTCAGTTGCGGTCTGGCAGGCCCAACAGCGGGAAAGGAACCCGAGTATTGTTCTTCGAAACTGGATCGCCGAGGAGGTTATTCGTGCCCTCGAAGACCAAGGCGATGCCGACCCCCTTCACCTGGCCCTGCGTCTGCTCACGGCGCCTTTCGATGACCATCCGGAGGCAGGTCATTGGCAGGATGGTGCGCCCGAATGGGCCGGAGCCCTTTGTGTGAGTTGCTCAAGCTAAGATGGAGGCGACCCAATGAGCAAGAAGACCGATGCGGACTACCGCAAGGAACTCAGCGATATGCAATACGCGGTGGCCCGTCTCAAGCACACCGAACCGCCCTTCACTGGCATTTACTGGAACCACTGGGAGCCGGGCGTCTATCGCTGCATCTGCTGCCAAACGCCGCTCTTCTCATCCAACAGCAAATTTGATGCAGGATGTGGCTGGCCGAGCTACTCGGCTGCGATTGCCCAGGGCGTGATTCGCGAAGAGCGTGACATCACCCATGGAATGGTGCGAACAGAGATACTCTGCGCCAACTGCGATGCCCACCTGGGCCATGTCTTCGATGATGGTCCCGCCCCCACCGGGCTTCGATACTGCGTAAACTCAGCCTCCGTTGATTTCCAATCCGATAAGACTTAAATGATCAAGCTGCTTGCCGACTGGCTCCCTATTGTTTTGTTTTTCGTGGCTTACAAGCTCAGTGACCTCTATGTGGCGACCGGTGTTGCGATCGTTGCCACCATGGTGCTTATGTTGGTGATGCGACTGAGGGGCATGGCCATCGACAAGATGCAATGGGTCAGCCTCGGCCTCATTGTCGTATTCGGAGGCGCCACCATCCTTCTCCACGACGAGCGTTTCATCAAGCTCAAGCCCACCCTGCTCTACGGGCTCTTCGCCCTTGCCTTACTCATTCCACAACTCTTTTTCAAGACACGTCTTATTGAGAAACTCCTGAAGGACAAGGTCAGTCTCCCTGACTTCGCCTGGTCTCGCCTCAACGCTGCGTGGGGTATCTTCTTTGCCTTCATGGCGGCATTGAATCTCTATGTGGCCGCCACCTTCTCAACCGACCTCTGGGTGGACTTCAAGCTCTTTGGAACGATTGGCTTGCTCATCGCTTTTGTGATTGCCCAGGGCTTTTACATGAGCCGCTTTGCGCAGCCCGAAGACTCCAACCTGGAGAATCGGCAACCGTGAGCCTGAGTGAAGAACTCGAGAGGCGCCTGATGGCTGCGCTGGCCCCCCAGTCTCTTGAAGTCTGGGATGAGTCCAAGGACCATGTTGGTCATAGCGGTGCGCCCAAAGGCGCGGGGCATTTTCATGTGTTGATTGTGAGCGAACTCTTTGCTCAGAAATCCAGACTGGCAAGGCATCGGCTTGTGTATGATGCCGTCACGGATCTCATGCCGCACCGGGTCCACGCCCTTTCCATTCAAGCCCTTACACCCTCGGAGTCACCATGATTCGCTCGACACATCTTTTGGGACTGGTCCTTGCACTCTCTGCGGGTTCGGTCTTGGCGCAGAACATTGCCGTCGTCAATGGCCGCCCTATCCCCAAAGAAAAGGCCGACCTCTTCATGAGCGAGCTCGAGAAACAGGGACAGGGCCGTTCACCCGAATTGGCCACCGTGGTGCGCCAGGAGTTGGTCGACCGCGAGATTCTTATGCAGGAGGCCGAGCGTCGAGGACTTCCGGCCATGCCGGCCACAAAGTTTCAGATCGAATCCGCCCGCCAGCAGATTCTTATTCAAGCACTGGTGCACGATGAACTCTCCAAGCGCCCCCTCACCGAGGACATGGTACGCAAGGAGTATGAGCGACTCACGAGTGCAAATGTTCGTGAGTACAGGGCCCGTCACATTCTCGTAGAGACCGAGCAAGAGGCCAAAGACGTCATTGCCAAGCTCCAGAAAGGCACTGCATTCGAGGCCCTGGCCAGACAATCTAAGGATCCAGGCTCGGCCGCCCAGGGCGGTGACCTCGATTGGGCCACGCCACAGAGCTTCGTGAAGCCCTTCTCAGATGCCATGGTGGCGCTGCAAAAGGGCCAGTTCACCAGTCAACCCGTGCAGTCCCAGTTTGGCTGGCATGTGATTCGTCTCGATGACACCCGAGAGAGCAAACCACCTGCGTTTGAGGATGTGCGAGACCAACTCACAGAAACACTGCAGCGCCGACGCCTCAGTGAATTTCAGCAGTCCCTCAAGGCCAAGGCCAAAATCAAGTAGGGCTGATCTCGACCTCGGTCCCCGGCGACACGAGGTCAAAGAGTTCAGCGATATCCTCGCCGCGCATTCGAATGCACCCGATGGATCCGGGTTGGCCCATCTCGGCCGTGGGCGGGCTGCCATGGAGATAGATATACCGCTTCATGGTGTCCACCGAACCAAAGCGGTTATGGCCTCGCTCTCGGCCACAAAGCCAGAGGATTCGAGTGAGGATCCAATCGCGCTCCCCATAGTGATTCGCAAGCTCGGGAGACCAGACCTCCCCCGTGGGCCGGCGACGAACAAAGACGGAATTCAGCGGTGCACCGTCGCCGATCTTGGCTCGAATCACATGCCTGCCAAGAGGGGTCTTGTAAGACCCCAACTCCTGCCCGACACCATTCTTAGAGCTAGAAATTGAGTAGTCTTTCAACAGGGTGACCTTTGAGCCACTGGCGCTCTCCGGCTCGGCATCTGGGGACTCAAAAAGCCGAAGGCGCTGGTCCTCAATGGAGATCTCAATCCAACGGCGGGCCATTTAGGCTCGGTTCGCCTCGGCGTCGGCCTTCTTAAGGATTGAATAGAGTTGATCCTTCAGATGCAGCTTCTCCTTTTTGAGCTGCTCAATCTGCTCATGGGTGGCCGTGACCACTCTATTTTCCATATTCTGAATTTCCTGATCGAGCCGATTGTGTTGATCAAAAAGCCGGGTGAAATGGTGATCCGAGGTCTTTAGCTTGGTGATCAAGTCGCGATACTCTGGAAACATAGCAAAGGCCCTTTCTTGTCTATTTGATTCGTCAACGAAGCTCTAGTCTACCGCCAGAGGCAGCCCCTAGCGCTCTGTGGCCGACCGGCGCAGGCGGAAGAAGTCCTGGAGGAGCGCTGCAGATTCCTCGGCCATCAGCCCCCCTTCGGCCTGGCAGTGGTGGTTGATGGTTGCAAGGGAAAAGGCATCGGTGACGCTCCCTGCCGCCCCGGTCTTGGGATCTGGCGCCGCGAACACGACTCGCGACAGACGGCTGTGGAATATGGCGCCTGCACACATCAGACAGGGCTCCAGAGTCACATAGAGCGTTCCACCCGGAAGCCGGTAATTGCCCAACTGCCTGGCCGCCGACCGGATTGCCTTCATCTCCGCATGGGCCGTGGGATCGGCATCTGAAATGGGACCGTTGCGGCCCGTGGCAAGCAATTCACCATTCATCACGAGCACAGCACCAACAGGAACCTCACCCTCTGCAGCCGCCAAGCGGGCCTGCTCAAGGGCCAGTGCCATCCAGTGGCCATCCGACTCCAGACCCTCCTCAGGCTGGGCCACTCACTATTCCCACTCAATCGTTGCAGGCGGCTTGCTGCTCACGTCGTACGTCACCCGATTAATGCCCCGCACCTCATTGATGATTCGAGTCGAGACTCGTTTGAGTAAGTCGTAAGGCAACTCGGCCCAATCGGCTGTCATAAAATCGCTGGTGGTCACGGCACGCAAAGCCACGACGTAGTCGTATGTCCGACCATCACCCATCACGCCCACACTTTTCACCGGCAAGAACACGGTGAAGGCTTGGCTGGTGAGTTCATACCAAGTCTTGCCGCTGGCCGAATCGACTGTGCTCTGTAACTCTTCAATGAAAATCGCGTCGGCCCGACGAAGAAGATCGGCATACTCTCTGCGAATCTCCCCAAGAATACGCACCCCAAGACCAGGGCCAGGGAAGGGATGCCGATAGACCATTGCCCGTGGAAGGCCCAACGCCAACCCCAATTCCCTGACTTCATCCTTGAAAAGCTCTCTGAGCGGCTCCAGGAGCCTGAGCCCCAGCTTCTCTGGCAGCCCCCCCACATTGTGGTGACTCTTGATCGTCACCGCCTTCTTGCCCTTTCCACCACCCGACTCAATGACATCCGGGTAGATCGTTCCCTGCGCGAGAAAGCTCGCACCACGATGCCCCCCCGACCCACGCTTAAGGGCCTCGGCCTGTTCAAGAAAGACATCGACGAATAGCCCTCCGATGATCTTTCGCTTCCGCTCAGGCTCGTCGACCCCGCTCAAGGCATTCAGAAACTTTTCGCTTGCATCGACATGAATCACTCGGGCATGGAGCTGCCCTGAGAACATCTCCATGACCGCCTCGGCCTCGTTGAGTCGAAGTAGGCCATGGTCAACAAAGACACAGGTCAGCTGATCGCCAATCGCACGATGAATGAGCGCCGCAGCAACCGACGAATCCACACCCCCAGAGAGACCGAGGATGACCTCTTCATCCCCCACCTGACTGCGTATGGAGGCGATTGCCTCCTCGACGTAGTTCCCCATAATCCAATCGGGTCGTACACCACAGACCTCTAAAACGAATCTCTCGAGAATGGCACGGCCCTGCACCGTGTGTGTCACCTCGGGATGAAACTGCACGCCATAGAAGTGCCTCGACTCATCGGCCATGCCGGCAATGGGGCAACTGGGAGTCGAGGCCATGACCTTGAATCCCGGTGGCAAGTCAGCGACTCGATCGCCATGGCTCATCCAGACCTTCAGCATGCCGTGCCCTTCGGCAGTGGTGAAGTCTGCAATGTCTTTTAGCAGGGCGGTGTGCCCCCGCGCACGAACCTCTGCATAGCCAAACTCTCGGTGATGACCACTCTCTACCCGGCCACCGAGTTGCTCGGCCATTGTCTGCATGCCGTAGCAAATTCCGAGTACGGGAATCCCAAGCGAGAAGACACTCGACGGTGCTCGATCGGTACTCTCCTCATAGACACTGGCATGTGAGCCCGAAAGAATAATTCCCCGGCACTGTCCGTCTGCCATGTATTGGGTGATCCAATCGTCTGTGACATCGCAGGGATGCACCTCGCAGAAGACCTTCGCCTCTCGAACCCTTCTCGCAATGAGTTGGGTGACTTGCGAGCCAAAGTCGAGGATCAGAATCCGATGGTGGGGCTGCATAAAACCTTTGGCGATTCCAAACTACTCGGCGCGGTAGTTTGGCGCCTCTTTGGTGATTTGCACGTCGTGCACGTGAGACTCCCGAATGCCGGCACTGGTGATCTCTACAAATCCAGCTGATTCGTGCATTTCCAGAATACTGCGGCAACCGCAGTAGCCCATGCTCGAACGAACGCCACCTGCGAGCTGATAGAGGATGGCTTTCACGCTGCCCTTGTAGGGAACACGGCCCTCGATGCCCTCGGGTACAAACTTATCTGCACTGGGGCTCTGCTCATCTTGGAAGTATCGGTCGGCCGAGCCCGCCTGCATCGCCCCCACCGAGCCCATTCCGCGATAGGCCTTGTAGGAGCGGCCCTGAAATAGAACCACCTCACCGGGTGCCTCTTCGGTTCCCGCAAATAATCCACCCATCATCACCGTGCTCGCGCCGGCCGCGAGGGCCTTGGCGATGTCGCCAGAGAAGCGAACACCTCCGTCTGCAATCAACGGCACGCCGGTGCCGTGAAGCGCCTTGGCCACATTCGAGATGGCAGAGATCTGCGGCACGCCCACGCCCGCCACAATACGTGTGGTGCATATCGAGCCTGGCCCAATGCCCACCTTCACGGCGTCGGCACCACGATCTACCAATGCTTTGGCTGCATCGGCTGTGGCAATGTTGCCGCCAACCACCTCCACCGATGGAAACTTCCTCTTTGCCCATTCCACCCGATCGAGCACACCTTTGGAGTGGCCATGGGCGGTATCGACCACCAAGACATCAACGCCGGCGGCAACAAGGGCCTCAACGCGCTCCTCGGTTCCGTCGCCTACCCCCACAGCAGCGCCCACGCGAAGCTTGCCCTGCTCGTCGCGGGCCGCATGCGGATGCTCAATGCCCTTAAGAATGTCCTTCACGGTAATGAGTCCGCGAAGCTCGAACTCTGCGTTGACCACCAGCACACGCTCGAGCCTGTGGTGGTGCATGAGTGACTTGGCTTCCTCGAGCGAGGCCCCTTCGGAGACGGTCACAAGACGGTCTCGGGGAGTCATGATGGCTCGAACGGCCTGATCCAGCCGGGTTTCAAAGCGCAAATCGCGGTTGGTCACGATTCCTACCACCACACCGTTCTCCAGAACGGGCAGGCCCGATATCCGGCGCTCCGCAGTCAGGGCCTTGACCTCACGAACGGTCATCTCGGGCGAGATGGTGATGGGATCCTTCACGACCCCCGCCTCAAAACGCTTGACCTTGGCGACTTCCGCGGCCTGGGCTGCGATGGAGAGGTTCTTATGGACGATTCCAATGCCGCCCTCTTCCGCCAAGGCAATGGCCAGACGGGCATCGGTAACGGTGTCCATCGCGGCAGACACCAGCGGAATATTGAGCGAGATGTTGCGGGTTAGGCGGGTGGCAAGCGAGGTGTCTTTGGGCAGAACCTCTGAAAAAGCTGGGACGAGCAGAACGTCGTCGAAGGTGAGAGCTTTCTCAAGTAAGCGCATAACTGGAAGAGCGTCCTTTGGCGCAAAGCAAGATTATACAGGCCTGCGCGTGTTCTCCCGAAGCAGCCGTTGTCGTTCACGGTCCCACTCCCGATCCTTCTCCGATGCGCGCTTGTCATGCTGCTTCTTGCCTTTGGCCAGTCCCACCTCGAGCTTGATGCGACCCTTGGCATAGTGCAGATTAATTGGCACCAGCGCATAGCCGGCCCTCTCTACCTTGCCAATCAACTTGGAAATCTCCTGCGCCTTCATTAGGAGTTTGCGTGTTCGAACGGGATCCGGAAGAACATGCTTAGACGCCGTGGGAAGCGCCGAAATATGGCAACCAATCAGGAAGAGTTCGGCCTGCCGAATTACCACATAGGCCTCCTTGATCTGAACGCGGCCTGCTCGAATGGCTTTGGCCTCCCAGCCCTCCAAGACCAGTCCAGCCTCATACCGCTCCTCAATGAAGTAGTCATGAAAGGCCTTCTTGTTCTCAACAATAGACATAAAATGGGGCTATGACGGTGGTTGTGAAATCGGTGCTGGTCCCCTATTCCTGCCAGGAGATGTTTGATCTTGTGGCGAACATCGAGGCGTACCCTGCCTTTTTACCATGGTGCGAAGGATCATCCGTGCAGACAGAGCCCGACGGTTCGATTCTGGCCGAGGTTGTCATCGCCTTTAAGGGTGTTCAGCAACGCTTCACCACCCGAAATCAGAACCAGCCCCACAGCCGGATTGATATGCGCTTGCACCAAGGGCCCTTCCAAGCATTGGCGGGGCATTTTGAGTTCCTCCCCATTGGCGAGGAGCGGGCATGCCGCATTCAATTCAATCTTGAGTATCAGTTCTCCAGCAAAGTCCCTGAAAAGCTCATTGGGCCCGTCTTCAACGCGATTGCGCAGAGCTTCGTGGATGCCTTCGTCACACGGGCGGAGTCGCTCTACAGCGTCACACCCCATCAAACTCCCCAGCCTTAGTCATGATTCAGGTTCGGATTCTTTTGGCCAAGGCCAGAGATTTGCAGGAGCTGCTGCTCGAAGTCCCCCCGGGAACCACCGTTCAAGAGCTTGTTGGGCTTTGTCCCAAGGACCATCCCATGGTCAATGCGCTGGCTCAGACGCAGGCATGGGGCCAGTTTGGGAGGGCAATCACGCCCCAGACACCGCTGTTTGAGAGCACCGAGATCGCCGCCCTTGGCCCTCTTAAAGCGGACCCCAAGGCCGCCAGACGGCAGCGGGTCAACGCAATTCGGGAGCAACGGCTAAAAGAAGGCAATGCCGATCGGTGGACAAAAAACCGCTGAGACCCAAAATCGTTATAGATTATGGGGTGAAGTGTTCATTTAAAGTGTTCATTTGTCTTGCCAGTCCGTCTTGACCCATTTCGACTCAACCGACCAAACCTCTAGGGAGCGCCTTATGCAGAAGAGTCTTTGCCTTAATGCCGTTGCCGCATCCGTAGCCATTGCTTTCTCAGCGCCTTTGCTCGCGCAGACCGCCACAGTGAAAATTGGGCATGTTGCGCCCATGACCGGGGGCATTGCCCACCTCGGGAAAGACAATGAGGCCGGTGCCAAGCTTGCCATCGCGGACCTCAACAAGGCCAACATCAAAATTGGTGGCAAGGCCGTGAAGTTCGAGCTTCTCAGCGAGGACGACGGAGCGGACCCCAAGCAGGGCACCGCCGCAGCCCAGAAACTGGTGGATGCCAAGGTCGTCGGCGTGGTGGGCCACCTCAACTCGGGCACCACCATTCCTGCTTCGAAGCTCTATTCAGATGCAGGAATTCCCCAAATTTCCCCCTCGGCCACCAACCCCAAATACACGCTGCAGGGTTATAAAACCGCCTTCCGCGTGGTCGCTCACGATGGCCAGTTGGGCGGAACCCTTGGGCGGTACGCCGTGAATGATCTCAAAGGCAAGGCAATTGCCATCATCGACGATCGAACCGCTTATGGTCAGGGCGTTGCCGATGAGTTCGAAAAAGGCGTGAAGGCCGCCGGGGGCACGGTGGTGGGCCGGGAGTACACCACCGACAAAGCCACCGACTTCGCCGCCATTCTCACCAGCGTCAAGGGCAAGAAACCCGATGTTGTCTTCTACGGTGGAATGGATGCCGTGGCAGGACCCATGCTTCGCCAGATGAAGCAACTCGGTATCAACGCCAAGTTCATGGGTGGCGATGGAATATGCACGACCGAACTGCCCAAGTTGGCTGGCGATGCCCTGGGCAATGGCACCCTGTTCTGCGCAGAGGCCGGTGGTGTGGTTGGAAAGTACGTGGAGAAGGACAAGGCCTTCCGTGCGCGCTTCCAAAAGGAGATGAATGCCGAAGTGAAACTCTATGCGCCATACGTCTACGACGCCACCATGGTGCTGGTGGAGGCCATGAAGAAGGCCGACTCCACCGACCCAAAGAAGTACTTGCCTGAATTGGCCAAGATCAAGTACGACGGCGTCACAGGGCCTATTTCATTCGATAAGAATGGCGACATCAACGGCGGTACCCTCACGCTCTACACCTACAAAGGCGGCAAGCGTGAGTTGATGCGGGTGATTCAGTAGTGGCTTAGCAACATCGGTTTTCGATGGCAGGCCGGCGCCTAGAAAACATGATTAAAAAAAAGGGGGGCTCAAGCAGGCCCCCCTTTTCCATTAACGGAATCAAGAAACGCTAAGCCAAGCTCTTCCAGGTATCAATCACAGTGTCGGGGTTCAGCGACATTGATTTAATTCCCTTCTCAACGAGCCACTTGGCAAGGTCGGGGTAGTCTGAGGGGCCCTGCCCGCAGATCCCCACGTACTTGTTGGCCTTGTTGCAAGCCACGATTGCCATCTCAAGCATCTTCTTGACCGCGGCATCGCGCTCATCGAAAGCCCCCGCAACCAACCCCGAATCGCGGTCGAGGCCAAGGGTGAGTTGCGTGAGGTCGTTCGAGCCAATCGAGAAGCCATCGAAATACTCAAGGAATTCATCGGCCATGATCGCATTGGAGGGCAACTCGCACATCATGATGAGCTTGAGGCCGCCATTGCCACTCGAATCAGCACCACTGCCGCGGGCCAAGCCATGGGCCGCCAGTAACTCGCAGACCGCCTTGGCCTCGCCAAGGGTTCGGACAAAGGGCACCATGATTTCCATATTTCGCAGGCCCATCTCCTCACGGACACGACGAAGCGCCTGGACCTCCATCTCAAAACAGTCGCGGAATTCAGGCGCAATGTAGCGCGAGGCACCACGGAAGCCCAGCATGGGGTTCTCTTCGTCGGGCTCATAACGCGACCCACCAATGAGCTTGCGATACTCATTGGACTTGAAGTCTGACATGCGAACAATGACCGGCTTGGGCCAGAACGCAGCCGCAATGGTCGCCACGCCCTCGGCCAGCTTGTCGACAAAGAAGTCTCTGGGAGAGGCATGCCCTCGAGCGATTCGCTCCACGGCAGACTTCAACTCAGGATCAACCTTTGGATACTCAAGGATGGCCTTGGGATGAACCCCAATGTTGTTATTGATAATGAATTCGAGACGCGCGAGGCCAACGCCATCGTTTGGAATCGACTGGAAATCGAAGGCCAGCTGGGGATTGCCCACGTTCATGGTGATCTTGACCGGGATCTTTGGCAGGTTCCCGAGCTCAAGGGTGGTCACCTCTGTCTCGAGCAGCCCCTCGTAGACATGTCCTTCGTCGCCCTCTGCGCAAGAGACTGTGACTGTGCCGCCATCGGCCACCTTCTCGGTCGCATCACCGCATCCAACCACCGCAGGAATGCCCAGCTCCCTGGCAATAATCGCCGCATGGCAGGTGCGGCCACCGCGATTGGTGACAATGGCCGAGGCCCGTTTCATAACGGGTTCCCAGTTGGGATCCGTCATATCCGTCACCAGAACATCGCCCGGCTGAACCCGCTCCATCTCAGAGGAATCTGAAATTACCCGCACCGGGCCCGATCCAATCTTCTGACCGATGGCGCGACCGGCAGCCAGTACGGTGCCCTGCCCCTTCAAAGTGAAGCGTTGCTGCTTTTCAGTGGCCGACTGCTGAGACTTCACCGTCTCTGGGCGGGCCTGAAGAATGAACAACTTGCCATCGCGCCCGTCAAGGCCCCACTCAATGTCCATTGGGCGGCCATAGTGAGACTCAATGGTGAGCGCGTATTGCGCCAGCTCAATGACCTGCTCATGGCTTAGGGAATAGCGGTTGCGATCTTCAATCGCAACATCCACCGTCTTCACTGCACGCCTGGTGTCCACACGCTCCTGGGCAGTGGCAAAGACCATCTTGATCAGCTTGCTACCAATCTGACGGCGAATCACTGGCATCTTGCCGGCCTTGAGCATGGGCTTGTGCACATAGAACTCATCTGGGTTCACGGCGCCCTGCACCACTGTCTCGCCAAGCCCATAGGAGCTGGTCACAAACACCACCTGATCAAATCCGGACTCTGTATCAATGGTGAACATCACCCCCGCTGCGCCGAGATCGGAGCGCACCATTCGCTGGATGCCCGCTGAGAGGGCGACATTGCTGTGGGCATAACCTTTGTGAACCCGATAGCTAATCGCCCGGTCGTTGTAGAGAGAGGCGAACACATGTCGAATCTTCTCAAGGACGTCATCGATGCCAATTACATTCAAATAGGTTTCCTGCTGCCCGGCGAAGGAGGCGTCGGGGAGGTCCTCGGCCGTCGCCGATGAGCGCACCGCCCAGCTGGCCTCGGTCCCTTCGACCTTGCTCAGGCGCTCGAACTCATCGCGCACCGCCTTTTCTAACTCCTTGGGGAGTGGCGTGTCCACGACCCACTGACGAATCTCTGCGCCACAGGTGGTCAATGCCCGCACATCTTCTGTGTTGAGTGACTCAAGCCGATTTGCGATTCGCTGCTCAAGCCCCCCGCTCTGAAGAAACAGCCGGAATGCATGGGCAGTGGTGGCAAAACCGCCCGGCACCCGCACCCCGGTATTCGAGAGCTGGCTGATCATTTCCCCAAGCGAGGCGTTTTTCCCCCCCACCACCTCGACATCTTGCATCCGCAACTCCTCAAACGGAATGACAAGACGTTCGGCCTGGGCCGCGCCGCCCCCCTTGGCTTGCGTGTTAGACATGAAACTTCTCCTAAGATGTGAATAATTTGTAGTTAGGCGAATTTTACCGGGTTATCCCGGGGCCCTTTTTGGAGAGTCAACGTCCCATGACCAGTGTCCAAGCCGCGGGTCGAACCGTGTTTTTTGTCTCAGACGGAACTGGAATCACCGCCGAAACCCTGGGCACCTCGGTGCTCGCCCAGTTCGACAGCCTGAAATTCCGGCATCGGCGCCTCCCCTTCATCGACTCCCCCGACAAGGCCGACGAGGCCAAGGCGGTCATCGAGGAACAAGGCCGAGTCGATGGCAAGCCCCCGCTGGTCTTCTCCACCCTGGTCAATTCAACAATCGGGGCACGGATCCGCCTGGCCAAAGCCGTTCACCTGGACCTCTTCGCGACCTTTGTCGAGCCGCTCGAGCGCGAACTCGGCGTGAAGTCCAACCACACCATTGGTCGATTTCATAATGCGACAGACTCGGAGGCCTACAAGAACCGTATTGAGGCCATTAATTTCTCGCTGGCCCATGATGACGGGCAGGCCACCAGCAACCTAGATCAGGCCGATGTCATTTTGATTGGGGTCTCTCGCAGCGGTAAGACACCAACCAGCCTCTACCTCTCCATGCAGTACGGCCTGAAGGTCGCCAACTATCCCCTGATTCCCGAGGATTTTGAGCGAGATGCAATGCCATCTGCCATACGGCCCCACATGGAGAAGTTGTTTGGCCTCACCATTGACCCTATTCGACTCTCGGACATCCGCAACGAGCGGCGGCCGGGTTCACGCTACGCCACCCTGGAGAACTGCCGCTACGAAGTGGGGGCCGCCGAGACCATGATGCGACGAGAGGGTGTTCACTGGCTCTCGACCACCACCAAATCGATTGAAGAGATCGCGACAACCATTCTCAATACCCTAGCCCTGGCGCGCTAAGCGCAGGCGACGCCGCTCAAAGAGAATAACGGCGGCGGCAGCGGCCACATTCAAAGACTCCACCGAATCGCTCTGCGGAATGCTCACCAACTCAATACTGGAGGACTTCGTCCAGTCATGGTCCAGCCCCCCGCCCTCTTGGCCAAAAACAAATCCCACCGGTCGATCGCCGGCCAGAATGGATTGAGTGAGGGCAGCGTAGAGAGAGACCCCCCCACCACTCGGCGCAGCGGCAGCAATAAGAACCGGTCGAGAAGGATGCCCTTGAACGGCGCTCAAAAGAGCCGTGGGTTCAACACCCTCAAAGACTTGCATACCGAACTGCGCCCCCATTCCGCCACGCAGTGCCTTGGGTGAAAAAACTTCCGTCGAGCCCATCAAGGCGAGCAGTGTGCCCACAGAGGCAGCTCGCGCAGATCGAATCATCGATCCAAGGTTGCCTGGGTCTTGGAGGCGATCAAGAACCAGAAAGTCCTGGCTGAGTGCGGCGCTCGTATCGAATAGGCCCTGCCTCGCTTCCTTGTGCTTCACCACGAGACCCACGCCTTCGGGACTCTCGAGGCCAGAGCAGTCCGCAAAGACTGAGTCGCTCAGAACACAGAGCCTGTCGGCATCGAGCATTGAGAAACCGAGCCACTCGGGATTGGATGCAAGAAATGAGTCCGACAGAAAGCATGACTCAATGGTCTTGAGTGGCTCAACGGACCGCATCTCGCTCGCGAGGAATGCCTCGACAAGACGACGCCCCTCCACCCAATACTTTCCTGCCTCCCGTCGGGCCCTTGCACTGCTGACCAAACTTCGAACGGCCTGAGCACTGGGGTTCTTTCTCGATTCAATCCGCTGGAGAGGCAACGCAGTCTCCCTCAGATCTGCGAATGAATCAGCGCCGACACGGGCGCGAAACTTCGGCGATGCAATGAACATGGGCCCAAGTCGCGCAGTGCCCGCAGATGGGCGGCCGTTCCATAGCCGGCATTGGATTCAAAGCCATAGCCTGGGAAGTCCTTCGCATAGGCCTGCATCTGTTGGTCTCGATGGACCTTCGCAATGATCGATGCCGCTGAGATTTCCGCAATGAGCGAGTCGCCTCGCACCACTGTCTGGGTTCGCCACGGCCAGTCCTCACCGAGCCATCGCTGTGGATTCAAATGACCGTCGACCAGCAACTCACATGAATCTGTATTCAGGCCGGTTGGCTCAATCGACGGACCCTTTCGTGCGTCATCTGTTCCACACAGAGAGTCCAGGCATGCTCGAACAGCGCGTTGCATTGCCAGAAAAGTGGCCTGAAGAATGTTGAGGCGGTCGATTTCCTCCACGCTGGCCTCGCCGATTCCGAAGGCCAAGGCCGAATCGGCAATGCGTTGATTCAGAGTGATGCGTTGTCTTGCCGACAACTTCTTCGAGTCGCGCAGTTCCAGGTCGACGCTCGGTCCAAGGCAGACCGCTGCCGCAGTAACCGGCCCGGCCAAGGGGCCCCGCCCCACCTCGTCTATGCCGATGCGCACGACTTAAAAGCGTCCTCTAGGTAATCGGATATCAGAGACGGAGTGTCTCGCTGCAGGGCCGAGTGCAAGAGTGAGAAGCGCTCAACCGTCGACTCGTATAAGCCTGCGTGAGTCTGAAGGCCTTGAATTCCTTTGATTAATTCAGCCGCATTGCAGTTCTCTTGAATGTACTCCGGGACCACCTGGGCATCGAGAATAATGTTGGGAAGTCCGATGAAGCGGGACTGAGACTGCGCCTTCATCAGTCGATACGTCAGCCAGGGCACTCGGTAAGCAATCAGGTGAGGACGCCCGAACAGCGCCATCTCCAGAGCAGCAGTGCCACTTGCAACGAGCCCAATATCAGCCGCTTGCATCACCAGATGGGAGACTGGTGGGGCACCCTGAGGCTGTGGGAGAAGACGCACCCCCTTGGCCTGGGCAAGTGGCCAGTTCGGAAGTGACTGAATACGCTCCTCTATGCTCGGGGTCGCCGCTGGAATAACCGACTGAAACTCCCCGGCCAGCGCAATGGCCACCTCGAGAAAATCTTTTCCCAAGGCAGCAATCTCGGATGCCCGGGAACCTGGAAGGATGGCCAGAACTGGACGCCCATCTGTGAGTCCAAGACGATCTCTAGCGGGTTGTTTATCGGGGGCGAAGGGAATGTCGGATGCGAGGGGGTGTCCAACGAACAAGGCCTTCACTCCTGTGTCTTTGTAGAGTGCCGCCTCGAAAGGGAAGATGCACAACATGTGCTCCACCGCCCTCTTAATCTTCTCAATGCGGTTTGCACGCCACGCCCAGATCGCAGGACTGACAAATTGAACCGTCGAGACGCCGCTTGCACGAAGGGCCTCCTCAATACCGAGATTGAAATCGGGTGCATCAATACCGAAGTAAGCCACCGGCGGCGAATGCGTCAGACGATCAAGAAAGCTTCTCCGAATACCCAGTATGCGTGGGAGTTGGCGCAGCGTCTCTACATATCCGCGAACAGAGAGCTCACTGCAATCGAACCAAGTCTCTACCCCGATCTCGCGAAGCCTCGGGCCACCAATGCCCACCGGCGCTGGGCCATTGCGTGAAAAGAAGGTCTCCAACCCACGCGCACCGATTAGGTCTCCCGAAGCCTCTCCGGCGCAGACGGCCCATCGCGACAATGGCTACCTCACAATCCCTCGGCCCGATGCGCGCAGGAAGTCAACCAGCGCAGCAACAGCGGGCTGGTCTGCATCATCGAGTTCACTCAGGCTTGCTTCGATGGCCAGTATGGAATCTGCAAGAGAGAGTCCCGATTTGTACAAATGCCGATAGGTCTGCTTCAGACCACGAATGGTCTGCTCGGAAAACCCGCGACGGCGCAGGCCCTCGGAATTCAAACCATGTGCGGAGGCTGGGTTGCCGTTGGACAACACATACGGCGGAAGATCCTGCAGCAAGGTTGTGCCTGCGCCCGTCATGGCATGAGGTCCCACACGAACAAACTGATGCACGCCAGTGATCCCGCCGAGAATGGCCCAGTCACCCACAGTGACGTGACCAGCCAGTTGCACTGCATTGGCCATGATCGTGTCAGACCCGACACGGCAATCGTGAGCGATGTGAACATAGGCCATGATCCAATTTCGATCACCGATGATCGTGCAGCCGTTGTCCTGAACTGTGCCGGTGTTGATGGTCACGAACTCCCGAAAGACGTTGCCCGACCCAATCTCTAAGCGTGTTGGCTCACCCGCGTATTTCTTGTCTTGAGGAGGGTTGCCAATAACGGCATGTGAAAACACCTTGTTGTCACGACCCATACGCGTGAGGCCAACCACCTGAGCAAATGCGTCGATCCGACAGCCTGGGCCAATAACAGCGCCGGGACCAACAATGGCATAGGCGCCAACCTCGACATCGGCCGCAAGCTCCGCCTTGGTGTCAACAATTGCGGTTGGGTGAATCGCCGGCATCAATCGGCCTTTGGAATGTCGCGCAACGCGCACATCAAGTCTGCCTCGGCTGCCAGTTGATCGTCCACCAATGCCTGCGCCTTGTACTTCCAAAGCCCCCTAGAGTGCCTCTCGATCTGCACCTCAAGACGCAGCACATCGCCGGGAACCACCGGACGCTTGAACCGTGCATTGTCGATACCGACAAAGAAATAAACGGAGTTTTCATCGGCCTGGCTGTTCATGGTCTTAAAAGAGAGGATGCCGGCGGCCTGGGCGAGGGCCTCAATGACCAACACACCCGGCATGACCTTGTAATGCGGGAAGTGGCCATTGAAAAACTCTTCGTTCACGGTGACATTCTTCACAGCAACAATTCGCTCTCCAGGCGTGCACTCGAGAACACGGTCAACGAGAAGAAACGGATACCGATGTGGGAGGATATCTAGGATTTCACGAATGTCCATCATGCAAAACGGCCCCTATCTGACTCAGTCTTTTTGATTATGTGGATTACTGCGCAACTCTGAACGAACTGCCTTGATCTCGGAACGCATCGACGGCAACCGTCGAACAATGGCTGCCGAACGCTCCCAATCCGCTTCCGCCTGCAAGGGAAAGACACCAACATACTTCCCCGCAGCATCGATAGACGAGATCACGAGGCTCATGGGACCAATCACCGTGTGATCGGCAATGCGAAGGTGCCCGAGAATGCCGGCCGCACCGCCAATTTGGCAGTATTTCCCGATCACCGCACTGCCTGCAATACCAACACATCCTGCAATGGCGGTGTGATCACCAATCTCCACGTTGTGGGCCACCTGAATGAGGTTATCGAGCTTGACGCCGTTGCCCACACGCGTGGGTTTCAGAGTCCCGCAATCAATCACCGTGTTGGCACCAATTTCAACATCGTTGCCAATCTCCACACCGCCGGTCTGAGGAATCTTCACCCATTGGTGATCGGGGGTGGGGGCGAAACCGAACCCGTCGGAGCCGATCACCACGCCAGAATGAATCACACAACGGTCTCCAATGGAGGTGCCTTCCTCGATTGTGACGCGGGCGTGGATCTGGCCAGCGACACCCACCTTCACCCCGTTGGCAATAACGGTGTGGGACCCAACATCGCTGTTATCGCCGATCCGAACGCCATCGCCAATGCTCACAAAGGCGCCGATGCGGACGCGTTGGCCAATCTGGGCTGTCTTGTTCACCACTGCGGTGGGGTGGATCTCGGTTGCTGGAACCTTGGCGCGTCGATCCAACTCAATAAGCGCCAAGCTCGCACGCGCGAAGAACAAATAGGGGTTATCGCTCTGAACCACACAAGGGAATTGAGAAGTGTCGCCTTGGAAATCTCTAGGGACAACAACCAGACCAGCCTTGCAACTAGCGAGTTGATCGGCATAGCGATTCGAATTGATAAAGGCGGCGTGTTGAGGCCCTGCTGTATCAAGAGCCGCAAAACCGTTTACACGCTGACTGCCGTCGCCAATCAACACCCCGCCGAACTGGCGCGCCAGTTCGGCCGCACTCAAACCAAGCGAATCACTTGGATCCTGATTGGGCATTGAGCGACTTCAGCACCTTCTCAGTAATGTCGATGCGCGGAGAGGCGAAAACAGCCTCCTGGAAGATGATGTCGTATTTTTCCGCTTCAGCGATCTGGCGAATTGCCTTGTTGGCCCGCTCGACCACCTGAGCAAGTTCCTCGTTGCGCCGCTGGTTTAGATCCTCTCGAAACTCACGCTGACGACGCTGAAGATCCCGTTCCATGTCGGCAATCTCTCGCTGCCGCTTTGCCCGATCGGCCTCCGCCATGACAGTGGCATCGCGCTCGAGTTTCTCTGACATTCCACGAAGCTTATTGGCGAGGTCTTGAACCTCCTTCTCGCGTTTCGCAAACTCCGCCTCTAGTTTCTTCTGAGAGGCTTTCGCCGGATTGGACTCCCGAAGGACGCGCTCCGTGCTGACGAAGCCAACCTTCATGTCCGCCGACGCGGACTGGGCCACCAACGATGATGACGCGAAGAAGGTCACAAAAATCACCAAAAGAGAACGTTTAAACCACTTAAAACGAATCATACAAAGACTCCTTAAAAACCTGTTCCAATCTGAAACTGAACGCGCTGCGTGGCATCACCCGTCTCTTTGCTAATTGCCTGTCCCATACTTAGCTTGAGCGGCCCAACGGGAGATAGCCAACTAATTCCAGCACCCGCTGAAACTCGAAGTGGCTGGCTACCCAGAGAGTCATCCTCGCCCCAGACGGATCCTGTGTCGAGATAAGTAAAGAGCCGAATGGTTCTGTCTTGCGCCATTCCAGGCAGCGGAAAAAGCAACTCATTATTCAAGACAAACTTGCGGTTGCCCCCGACAGCAACCAAGGTGCCGTTTTGAAGCTCACGCGGCCCGATAGAACTCGGCGCAAAACCACGCACAGAGCCGATTCCGCCCACGTAGAAGTTCTTGGTGATCGGGTAATCTCGACCCGATACACCCACCCCATAACCAATTTCAGTATTTACTGCGTACGTAATCTTACGGTTCAAAGGGTAAAACCATTGGTGCCCATAATTCAGTCGAACGTACTCGAGATCACCCGCCGGAGTGCCGTAGTCTGCTGAAACGTATTGATAACGACCCTTCGAGGGGGCGATTCCGGAGTCTCTGGAATCTCTAGACCAGCCCAGTGTCAGTAGATACGCGTCGGCCTGAGAACCAAAACTATTGGTAAACGCCTGCCAGTTAAGGGGCAGCACGCCCGAGACAGCAGAAACCTTCGACTGTTCGTAACCAACCCCGAGAAAGATTCGATCCTCTTCCGTGTAAGGAATGCCGAATCGAATCCCCGCACCAACAGACTCGATCTTGTAACGACCCAGATTCGAGAGTTCATCGGCGTTGAACGTTCGTTGGTAAACATCTATCGAACGGCTAATGCCATCATCGGTCCAATAGGGATCAAACTGACTCACGGCCAAAACACGATTGACCTTACTAGTATTCACTTCGAGTGAGACATTGGTGCCTGATCCGAGAAAATTCTGCTGGCTTATGGAGCCCGAGAGTACAAGCTTGTCAGAACTCGAGAAACCAAGGCCAAAGGTAAGGCTTCCGAGAGGTCTCTCCTCGACTTTGAAGTTCACATCAACCTGGTCAGATGCACCTGCAATCGGCTCGGTTTCTACTTCAACTTGCTTGAAATAGCCAAGTCGATCCACCCGATTGCGGGACAGCCGAATGCGCTCACTGTCATACCATGAGGCCTCGAACTGGCGCATCTCTCTGCGGATGACTTCGTCACGAGTCTTGGCGTTGCCGCTGATATTAATTCTGCGCACGTAGACTCGACGACCCGGGTCCACCTGAAGCTGAAAGTCCACAACCTTGGTGGCGCGATTGACTCTTGGCACTGGGGACACGTTCGCAAAGGCATAGCCAAGTTCACCCAAGCGGTCGGTAATTGCCTTGGTTACCTCAAGCAATTTCTCATTCGAGAAAACCTCACCCGACTTCAAGGTAATGAGTTGTTTGAGCTTGTCTTCCTGGCCCAATAAGTCGCCAGTGAGCTGCATATTGCCAAGGGTGAAACGGTCGCCCTCGTTGATCACGAGGGTAATGAAAACCTGACGCCGATCCGATGAGAGAGACACCAGGCTTGAATCGAGCTTGAACTCCAAGAAGCCCCGGTTGAGGTAGTAGGCACGAAGCGTCTCGATATCAGCCGAGAGCTTCTGACGGGAGTACTGATCTGCCTTGGTGTACCAAGACATCCAGGTGCGAGTCGAGAGTTGGAACTCATCGAGAAGATCCTTCTCCTTGAAGGCCTTTGCACCAACAATTCGAATTTCAGCGATTCGAGCATCCTCACCCTCGTCGATGGCCATTGAAATGGCCACTCGATTGCGCTCAAGGGGCGTAATGGTGGACTGAATCTGGACGTCGTATTTGCCGCGCCCAAGGTACTGGCGCTTGAGCTCCTGTTCGGCCCGGTCCAGAAGCGCGCGATCAAAAATTCGGGCCTCGGCAAGGCCAGTATCTGCCAGTGCCTTCTTCAAGACCTCTTGATCGAATTCCTTGGCGCCACGAATCTCAATGGCACCAATGGCAGGGCGCTCTTCGACGATCACCACCAGAACGTCGCGGTCGAGCTCGACTCGAACATCTTTGAAAAAACCAGTCGCAAACAGGCTGCGAACCGACTCGGTCACAACCTTTTCGCTGACGCGGTCTCCAACCCGAATGGGTAGATAAGAGAAGATGGTGCCGGGCTCGATTCGCTGAAGGCCCTCCACCCGAACGTCGCGAACAACAATTCCCTCGCCCGCAAGTGGCACGGGCCTGGCCTCTGAACCGGGTGCTGGCTCGGTATCGGATGCGGGAGGCGCACTGGGCATTCTGACCTGTGCGGACACGGGGGCCACGCTGCCCGCCAGAAACGCCAGGGCAATTAAACCTATGGGGGCCTGCTGCACAACCGGTTTTATCTTCAAGCTATGGACCAAAGAATCGAGTGAAATCGTTGAATAACGCCAAGCCCGTGAGGCCCAGCACCATGGCCAACCCAATTCTCTGGCCCGCCTGTTGGATGCGATCGGACAAGGGCCGACCACGGACAAACTCCACGCAATAATACAGGAGGTGCCCTCCATCGAGCATCGGTATCGGCAACAGATTGAGCACCCCGATACTCACACTGACCAGTGCCAGGAAGCTCAGAAAGGCAGTCCAACCAATCGATGCCGACTGGCCGGCGGCCTCTGCAATCGCCACCGGTCCGTTGAGTTGGCGCCACGAGAGCTCTCCGGTCACCATTCGATACAGCGCCTGAATCGACAACAGAGAAATCTCGTAAGTTCGGGTGACCGCGCGAGCAACCGACTCCATAGCGGAGGCGTCCTGACGAACGAATCGGGGCTGGACCCCCACGCCCATCCCAATGATGTACTGACCACTTGGTCCAATCACTGGGCTAATGGTCACGCGGCGCTCGGAAGCAGGGCGCTCCTCGCCGGGTGAGCCCGCAATGGTGTCGACCAATAACAATTCAACGGGTGCACCGCCCGATGCCCGAACAAGCGTCACCAAGTCTTGGGGCCGAAGCACCGTCTGGCCAGCAGCGCTAAGAACCACCATGCCCTCGGCCAGACCCGCCTTGGCTGCTGGGCCATCGGGCTGCACGCCCGTGACTCGAACACCAAATGACCGGGGCGAGAGCCCAAGCGTGGCCATGCGCTGATCCGGTGAAGTGATGCCTTCAGGCCCATTGGCAAATACGAGTGGGACTGTCCGCGTGGAGCCGTTTGCGTCAATCACTGTCAGGGAGATCGACTCCGAGGGCGAGGCGATCAGTTGACGAAAGACCTGCCAGCGAACCTCGTTGAAACTCTGCACCGAGCGGCCCGAGACCTCTGCAACCCGGTCACCCTCGCGGAGGCCCGCTTGGCCAGCAACCGACTCAACAGCAGGTGCCGCCAACTCGGTGGCCGGCTCCCAACGACCATTCTGTGCCAGTGCCCAAAAGGCGAAGAACGCGAAAATAAAGTTTGCAAGAGGCCCAGCCGAGACGATCCATGCCCTCTGGGCAAGCGACTTGCTGTGAAATGAATCCTTCTCGCCAAAAAAAGTACCCGACTGGGGCTCCTCGGGTGCGCTTGTGTCCCACATCTTCACGTAGCCCCCGAGCGGCAAAGCGCAGACGGCCCATTCACAGCCACGGCGATCCGCACGTGAGAAAAGAACAGGGCCAAACCCAATCGAGAACCGAACCACCCCAACCCCCACAGAGCGGGCCGCGAGGTAGTGGCCCATCTCGTGAACAAATACCAGCAATGCAATCGCAAAGAGGAAAGAGAGAATGGTCATGATTGTTCGTTCATCGAAATCCAATGACTGGTCATCGTGCGCGCCTCGCGATCGATCTGAACCACATCGTCTAGAGAACCTGGCTCCGGAAATCGCCCCTCAAGGGCATCGAGAACAGCCTCGACGCCATCCTGAATCTGGCCAAAACAGATGCGGCCCTCCAAGAATGCATCAACCGCCTGCTCGTTGGCCGCATTGAAGATATTACTCGCGGCCTGTCCCGATTCAAGGCAGTTCGCTGCAAGACGCAGTGCGGGAAAGCGAACCGGGTCTGGCGGCTCAAATCGGAGGCTGCCCACCGTGGCCCAGTCCAAGTAATTAGAGCCACTCTCAATTCGATCGGGCCAGGCCAGTGCATTGGCAATGGGCGTGCGCATATCAGGTGGCCCAAGCTGCGCAATGGTCGAGGCATCAGAGAACTCGACCATCGAGTGAACAATACTCTCGGGGTGGACCACGATTTGGATTTCCTGCGGGGCCAGTGCAAAAAGCCAATGGGCCTCAATCCACTCCAAGCCCTTGTTGGCCATGGTGGCCGAGTCCACAGTGATCTTCTTGCCCATCGTCCAATTGGGATGCTTGAGTGCCTGGGCCACAGTGGCCGATCGAATCGACTCCAGGGGCCACTCACGGAAAGGCCCCCCCGAGGCAGTGAGCAAGACACGTCGAACGTGTTCGGGCCGGTTAAAGCAGCGGTATTGAGAGCCGAGGGCCTGGAAGATGGCGTTGTGTTCACTGTCGATCGGGAGAATGGTTGCGCCCGAATGAACGGCGGTGTCCACGAGAAGACTCCCCGCGCAGACCATGGCCTCTTTGTTGGCTAGCAGCACCCGCTTGCCGGCGCGTGCGGCGGCGAGTACCGAAGGCAGACCAGCAACACCCACAATTCCCGCAACCACAGTGTCTACATCGCTGAGCTGGGCGAGTTCCTCGAGGCCAGCCGAACCCGAGACAATGAAAATCTCTTTGTGCAGACGGGTGCCGAGATACTTTCGGAATGCCTCGGCCGCACCCGAGTCCGCCAGACAAACCACCTTCGGATGGAATTCCTCGACGAGCTTGAGCAGTCCCTCGGCGTCCCGGTTCGCAGAGAGGGCAATGACGCGAAAACGCTCGGGGTGGCGACGCACAATGTCGAGGGTGCTCGAGCCGATAGAGCCCGTGGCTCCGAGGATTGCAAGTCTTTGCGGGCGATCGGCGGGCTTTTTCAAACTCAACCCCTGCCCATTGAGACGGCAAAGAAAACCACTGAAAATGGAAGCACCGCCAAGAGCGCATCCACCCGATCAAAGACGCCTCCATGCCCCGGTAGGATCCAGCCCGAGTCTTTCACGTTGGCCTGCCGCTTCAGGAGCGATTGATGCAGGTCGGCGACCACAGAGACACCGGTAATGACAAAGGTGGACACCAAGAGATAGACCAGGCCGGCCTGGTCAAGTAGAAAGGCCGCCCAACTGGCGTCCCAGTAAATACCAGAGACCCAGACGTAAATAAGATTGCCAAGCACCGCACCGCCCACCCCCGCCCAGGTCTTGCCGGGACTGACACGAGGCGCGAGCTTCGCACCGCCAATCAGTCGACCGCTGAAGTAGGCGGCGGTGTCAGCGATCCAGACCAATAGGAGCACGGAGAGCAGAAAGGCCAATCCCTCCAGCCGAGCAAGCCAGATCGCAAGAAAACAAGCCACGCAGAACAACAACGCGTAGAAGAGCCCCCACCACCCGCGCGGAGAGCCAACCCGCCACATGGAAACACCCATCAAAAGCAACCAGACCAGGCAAGCCGGAAGGAGCAGCCAGGCGGCGAAGTCCCAGGGGTTTAGAAATGGGTCGAGCAGGATGGGCGAGAGTAGCGCCAGCAAAAAAAGGGGTGCTGCCCAGCGGGGGCCAGCCGGAAGATTGAGCAAATCGGCCCACTCCTTGAGGGTCCAAGCAAGTGCAACCAATATCGCCAACATGAACCAAGTGGTGCTCAGCCAGAGGCCTGCTGGAAGCCAAAAGGCAAGCAGGATTGCGGCAGTTAAGACCCGGAGTCGCATGCTGGCTCAGAGGCCAGTTGCGCCGAGGTACGACCGAATCGGCGCTCCCGACGGGCATACGACTCGATGGCAAGGTCGAGGGCCTGCGCATCGAAATCGGGCCAAAGCGTATCGGTGAAGTAGAACTCTGTGTAGGCCAACTGCCACAACATGAAATTGCTCACGCGCTCTTCGCCGCCTGTGCGAATGAAGAGATCGGGCTCGGGGAGGTCTGCCAAGCAGAGTTCCCGCGCAAGGGCCTCCTCGGGGATGGGTCTTGATGCCAGTGCGAGCTCGGGTTGGACATCGAGCATGCGGCGAACGGCCTGAAGAATGTCCCACCTCCCACCATAGTTCACTGCCACGGTGAGCGTGAATCGATTGTTTCCGGCGGTCTGGCGCTGCGACTCCGCTATGGCCGCCTGAAGTTTCTGTGAGAAGGCCGATAGATCGCCAACCACTCGTAACTGCACGCCATTGGCATTGAGGGCCTTGACCTCACGCTGGAGCACCATAAGGAAGAGCCCCATGAGGTAACTCACCTCTTCTTCAGGACGGCGCCAATTCTCGGAACTGAATGCAAAGACTGTGAGCGCGGAGACGCCCCGCTTCATGCAGGCCTCGACCGCGACTCTGAGCGCAGCCACGCCGCGCTCGTGCCCCGCCATGCGGGGGAGGTGGCGCTGCGTGGCCCATCGGCCATTGCCATCCATAATCACCGCGATATGCCGCGGAACCGAAGAGACTTCGGGTACAACCAATGTGGAGCTCTCGGGGCGACTGGCCATGTTTATACAGTCATGATCTCTGACTCTTTCTGAGTCAGGGCCTTGTCAATATCGGCAACGAATCGATCGGTGAGCTTTTGAACGTCCTCTTGGGCCCGCCGCTCGTCATCCTCGGAGATGAGTTTGTCTTTCACCAGCTTCTTGAGCTGTTCATTGGCATCACGCCGAATATTGCGAACAGCAATCTTGCCCTCCTCACCGTCGGTCTTGATGACCTTGACCAATTCCTTGCGCCGTTCTTCCGTGAGAGCAGGCATGGGCACTCGAATGGTATCGCCCGAGGCCGCGGGGTTGAGGCCGAGATCGGAGTCCCGAATGGCCTTCTCGACCGTGGCTACCATCTTCTTCTCCCATGGGCTGACGCCGATGGTTCTCGCATCCAGTAGCGTGAGTGTCGCCACCTGCGAGAGTGGAGTGGGATTGCCGTAGTAATCAACGGTTAAGTTCTCGAGGAGTCCGGTGTGGGCGCGCCCCGTACGAATCTTCGAGAGGCTCGCCTTTAAGGAATCAAAGCTGCGGTTCATCTTCTGCTCAGCGGACTGACGCACTTCTTGAACGCTCATCTCAAACGATCTCCTATTGGGCTAGACATGCACCAGCGTTCCCTCTGAGGCCCCCATCAGGGCGGCCATGAGCGCGCCCGGCTTAAAGACACTGAGAACGCGGATTGGCAGTTTCTGATCACGACAGAGAGCGAATGCGGTTGCATCCATGACCTTGAGGTCTTTGGCCATGACCTCATCAAAGCTAATGGCCTCGTATCGAGTGGCCGAAGGGTCTCGAACTGGGTCGGCAGAATAGATGCCGTCGACCTTCGTTGCCTTTAGAACAATCTGCGCGCCGATCTCTGCGCCGCGAAGGGCGGCCGCAGTGTCGGTGGTGAAGAAGGGATTGCCGGTGCCTGCTGCGAAAATAACCACCTTGCCCTCTTCGAGGTAGCGAATGGCCTTGGGGCGAATATAGGGCTCGACCACCTGATCGATTCGCAGGGCCGATTGGACCCGAGCCTCGAGACCAGACTGCCGCATGGCGTCTTGAAGCGCCAGGGCGTTCATGACCGTGGCAATCATCCCCATGTAATCGGCCGTGGCACGGTCCATTCCTTCTGCGCCCAGTGCCACCCCACGAAAGATATTTCCGCCACCAATCACGACAGCCAGCTCGGCGCCACGGGCCACCACTGTCGCGATCTCTGCAACGATGCCATCGATGGTGGCCTTGTTGATGCCATAGGGATCCGATCCCATCAGGGCCTCCCCAGATAGCTTCAGGAGAACCCTGCGGTAGACCAGTGGCGGAACTTGCGCTGTCACTCTATTGATCGCCCCTTCAGTCGCATGCCGAAGACCGCTTAGGCCGCCCGGGCAGCGGCCTGCTGGGCAGCTACCTCAGCAGCAAAGTCGGTGACCTTCTTCTCAATGCCCTCTCCGACAATGAAAAGCACGAAACCGGCGATGCTGGCGTTGCGGGCCTTCAAGAGCTGCTCAATGGTCTGCTTGCCATCTTCGGCCTTCACGAAGACCTGACCCAGTAGTGTGACCTCTTTGAGAAACTTGGCCACGGCACCCTCGACCATCTTGGCCACAATCTCGGCGGGCTTGCCCGACTCGGCCGCCTTCTCAGTAGCAACTCGGCGCTCGGCCTCAATCAGCGCCGAATCCACGCCCGATGAATCAAGTGACTTGGGCTTCGACGCTGCGATGTGCATGGCCAGGTCTCGACCAAGTGCCTCATCACCGCCCACCAAATCGAGCAGGACCCCGATCTTGGAGCCCCCGTGGATGTAAGAGTAGAGCTTGCCCTTGGCCTGCACACGAACAAAGCGACGAAGGGTTAGGTTCTCGCCGATCTTTCCAACCAGTGCGGCACGAACCGATTCAACCGTTCCCCCTGCCAGAGGAAGTGAGGCCAACGCAGAGGGATCTGCAACATCGGTGGTGCGAACCAGCCCGGCAACATCCTTCGCGAATGCCAAGAAGTCATCGTTCTTGGCCACGAAATCGGTCTCGCAGTTGACCTCCAGAATGGCGCCAGTCTGGCCCTCAATCGATATACCAACGACCCCCTCTGCAGTGACACGCGTGGCGGCCTTGCTTGCCTTGGAGCCGAGACGAACCCGAAGGATCTCCTCTGCCTTGTCCATGTCGCCATCGGCCTCACTGAGGGCCTTTTTGCACTCCATCATTGGGGCGTCTGTTTTCTCTCTTAACTCTTTGACCATCGAAGCGCTGATTTCAGCCATCGTTTCCTCCAAAATTCGTTCATTAAAAAAAAGGGGCTCGTGAGCCCCTGGGACCGGCGAGAACCTTAGGCCGGCTGGCCTTCGCTCACCTCCACAAATTCCTCTGCCTCCTGCACTGCGACCACTACCTCAGAGACCGCCTGGGACTTGCCCTCGATAATCGCGTCGGCGATTGCACGTGCATAAAGTCGAACGGCACGGCTCGCGTCGTCATTGCCAGGAATCACGTAATCCACGCCCTCGGGGGAGTGGTTGGTATCGACGATGGCCACCACCGGCACGCCAAGCTTGTTGGCCTCTTGGAGCGCAATCTTGTGATAACCGACGTCCACGATGAACAACGCATCGGGGAGGCCGCTCATGTCTTTGATGCCGCCGAGGGTCTTGTTGAGTTTGTCCAGCTCGCGCTCGAACGAGAGTGCTTCCTTCTTCGACATCCGCTCCAACCCACCGTCGGCCGAGAGGGCCTCCATGTCCTTGAGGCGCTTGATCGAAGTCTTAACCGTCTTGAAATTTGTGAGCATGCCACCCAGCCAACGCTGGTCAACATAGGGCATTCCAGCGCGCGTGGCCTCCTCTTGAATGATTTCCCTGGAGGCACGCTTGGTGCCCACAAACATCACCGTGCCCCGACGAGAGGACAACTGGCGAATGAACTTGAGTGCATCGGCCATGTTGGCCACGGTGGCTTCCAAGTTAATGATGTGAATCTTGTTGCGATGGCCGAAAATAAACGGGGCCATGCGAGGATTCCAAAAGCGGGTCTGGTGACCGAAGTGCACACCAGCCTCGAGCATTTCACGCATTGATACGGACATAATCTTTTTCTCCTGCAAGGGTTCAAAATGACGGGAGGCGCCGTTCCTAGAGAGAAACACCCTTGCGCGCCTCCGATTGGCGATCGACAATAAGAGAGCACCATGCCCTCATTCGCCGTCGCCTCTTTTGGATTGACGAAAAACCTAGTAATGTTAACAAGTTATGGCCGTTTCAATCAAATCAGCTCACGACATCGAAGGCATGCGCCTTGCAGGCCGGCTTGCGTCAGAAGTTCTTGATTTTATTGCGCCTTATGTCAAGCCCGGGGTCACCACCGAGGAAATCGACCGGCTCTGCCACGATTACATGGTCAACGTTCAACAGACCATCCCTGCCCCCCTCAACTACTGCCCACCGGGCTACACCCCGTATCCCAAGTCGGTCTGCACCTCGGTGAACCACCAGGTCTGCCACGGCGTCCCCGGCCCCAAGGTATTGAAATCCGGCGACATCCTCAATGTCGACGTCACAGTCATCAAAGACGGCTACCACGGGGACACCAGCCGAATGTTCTATGTTGGCCCCGCCTCGGTCGGTGCGCAACGCCTCTGCGAGATCACCCATGCCTGCATGTGGAAGGGAATTGAGCAGGTGGCGCCCGGCCGCACCCTCGGTGACATCGGCCACGCAATCCAGCGCCATGCCGAGGCCAACGGCTGTTCGGTTGTAAGAGAGTTCTGCGGCCATGGAATTGGCAAAGTCTTCCATGAAGATCCCCAGGTGCTCCACTACGGGCGGCCGGGAACCGGCATGCGACTCTCGCCCGGCATGACATTCACCATCGAGCCCATGATCAACGCGGGGCGCCCCGAGGTTCGGGAGTTGGCAGATGGCTGGACCATCGTCACCAAAGACCACAGTCTCTCGGCACAGTGGGAGCACACGGTTCTGGTGACACAAGAAGGCTTTGAGGTGCTTACGGTGTCTCCGGGAAGCCCCGATTGGCAGCGTTGTCAGGGCGCGGCCGTCGACGCCACCATGGCCTCATAGAGCCCCAAACGGCCCGATCCAGCGCCCAGCCGCCCATCGAAGTGGCCTCCGTCTCAGCCGCCCCAGAGAAAGAACCCGTCCTCACCGCCCGCGCCTCAACTCGCGCGGCAAGAGAGCGCAATGCCCTGGGATGGAAATCGCATGGCAAGCCTCGCGGGCTGATGCGAGAGCTGTCCAACGATATCGATCAAATTGTCTTGCTGCTCTGGGAACAGGCAGCGGTTCCGGGTGCCTCCCTTATTGCCGTGGGTGGTTATGGCAGGGGTGAACTTGCGCCCTACTCGGACCTTGATCTGCTCATCCTCACCGACGGAAAAACCACAGACAACGAGTTGAGCGGGCCGGTCGCCGCCTTTGTATCGTCCCTATGGGATGCGGGCCTGGACGCCGGCCACAGCCTGCGCAGTATCGACGAATGTGTAGCCCAGGCGCGTGCCGATCTCACCGTTGCAACGGCCTTGCTGGAGAGTCGTGCACTCGCCGACCCCACCGGTCTTCACCCTGCCTTGGTCGAGGCCTGGCGCACACAGATCCCCGTGGCCTCGTTTGTGCAAGGCAAGCTCCTGGAGATGCGGCAGCGGCACAGCCGATTCAACGACACACCCTATTCACTCGAGCCCAATGTCAAAGAGAGCCCAGGCGGACTGCGAGACTTGCAGGTTCTGAACTGGATAAGCGCTGCACTGGGGCTGGGGCGCGGTTGGTCCGACCTCGTCACCGAGGGGCTGCTGACAAGCTATGAGTCCACCCAACTGCAGCAGCAAGAAGCCATTCTTCTAACGATTCGTGCACACCTGCATACATCGGCGGGTCGTCGGGAGGACCGCCTCGTATACGACCTCCAGACCCTGGTTGCGGAATCCCTTGAGTGCCAACCCGTCCGGGGCAAACGGCTCAGCGAGGTTCTGATGCAACGCTACTATCGGGCTGCAAAACTGGTGAGACAGGTCACCACCGTCTTGCTTGCAAACCTCGAACCTCGCTTGCAGCATTTCGACAACATCGGGTCGGGTCGGACAGGCACCGAGGCCGGCATTGAAGCGACGCCATCTCGACCACTGGCCCCCGACTTCTGTGAGACACGTGGCCTGCTCGACATCACCGATGAGACCCTCTTCGAGAGACGACCCGAGGCCATCCTTCAGGCATTCATATTGATGGCCAGGGAGTGCCCCCGCCTGGGCATGACCGCGCGTGCCTTGCGTTCACTCTGGCATGCCCGTGAACTGGTCGACCGCCCATTTCGTGAGTCACCAGAGAATCGGGCCGCATTTCTCTCGCTGCTGCGCGAACCGAGGGGTGTCCTGCATGCGCTGCGGATCATGAACGATCTCGGCATTCTGGGTCGGCTATTGCCCGTCTTTCGGCGAATCGTTGGCCAAATGCAGCATGACCTTTTCCACGTCTACACAGTGGATCAACACATTCTTCAGGTCATACGAAATCTCAGGCGGTTCAGCCTGCCTGAGCATGCCCATGAATTCCCGCGAATGACCTCACTTATGCAAGAGTTCGGCGAACCTTGGAAGCTTTATCTGGCAGCGCTGTTCCATGACATCGCCAAGGGCCGAGGGGGCGACCATTCCGAGCTCGGCGAAGCCGAGGTCAAACGCTTCTGCCGTCAATTCAAGATTGACACCCCCACCACGGACCTCCTAATGTTCCTCGTTCGCCACCACCTGACCATGTCGAGCATGGCGCAGAAGGAAGACCTTGCGGACCCGGGCGTCATTCAACGATTTGCTGCAATTGTTCAGACTCAGCAGCGGCTGCGCGCGCTCTATCTGCTGACAGTGGCCGATATTCGTGGCACCAGCCCCAAGGTCTGGAATAACTGGAAGGCCAAACTACTGGAAGATCTCTTCGACCGAGCCGAGCAACTCATTAACTCTCAGGGATCGGAGATCGATGCGACCACACTGCACACCAATGCAGTGAGCCACAAACGAGAGCTGGCTCTTCAACAACTCAAGTTGGAAGCCAAAGACATTGATGCCGTCATCGCATTCTGGCGAGGACTTGGACTGCAATATTTTTTAAGTCACGATGCCAATGAAATCGCCTGGCATGCGCGCAACCTGGTCGGGCGCGAGGACTCCGCCCTGCCCCGAGTCTTTGCGCGCATCGCGCACGATGAACTGGGCATTCAGCTGGTCGTCTATCAGCAAGACTCTGAAGACCTTTTCGCTCGAATCACCGAGTTTCTCGATCGCCAGGGCCTGCCCGTTTTAGAGGCTCGAATTCACACCACTCCCAACGGCTTCGTACTCGACAGCTTCCTTCTCAATCCCTCGCAATTCGAGGGACAAGAGCGAGAGATGCTGACCGTTGTATCTGCAGGACTCAGAGAGCACCTGATGCAAAGCCGCCCGCTTGGCGAACCCAGCCAAGGGCGCCTCTCTCGTCGGTCCAAGAGTTTTCCCATCCACCCCAGCGTTCAGCTGGTGATGGATGAGACCGCACAACACCTTGTTCTTTCGGTTACCGCGGCGGATCGGCCCGGACTCCTCTATCGAATTGCCCGCTGCCTATCGGCTGAACGGATCTCCTTGCGCTCAGCCCGCATCAACACCCTTGGTGAACGGGCCGAGGACCACTTTCTACTGGAGTCGCGTGGACTCGAGACCGAACGCCAGCGAGTAGCGCTCGAGACCGCCCTGCTCAACGTTCTGCAAGATGCTGGCGCAGCCATGCCTGAAAGTCGGTCCCTTCCTGTGCGTGCCGCATTGCAAGGGTGACGGTTGCCCGCAGGTAACCCTGCTTGGAGCCGCAGTCGAACCGCGTGCCCTCATACCGATACGCCAACACGGGTTCGTCATCGAGAAGTTTGGCAATGGCATCGGTGAGTTGAATTTCACCACCGGCACCCGGTGTCTGCTGCTCAAGAATTCCAAAGATGCGCGGCGAGAGCAGATAACGTCCGGTCACCGCAAGGGTCGAAGGCGCATCGGCGGGTTTTGGTTTTTCGACAATTGAGACCACCCGCTCGGTCCGTCGACCCCAAGGCTGGCTCGCCACAATTCCATATTTCGATGTCTCGTCGCGCGGGACATCCTGGACCGCGATGACACTGGCCCGGTGCTCGGCATACAAGGCGGTCATCTGCGCCATAACGGGCAGCCCGCCTTCTCCTGTGTCCATGAGATCGTCGGCCAGAATGACCGCAAAGGGCTCATCACCAATGACAGGCTGCGCACAGAGCACTGCGTGGCCGAGACCCAGTGGTTCCGGCTGGCGAATATAAATGCAGTGAATGCTATCGGGTGCAACACTCTGCACCACCCGCAAGAGCTCGTGCTTGTTCTTTGCCGCCAGCTCGGCTTCCAGTTCAACCGCCTTGTCAAAGTGATCCTCAATGGCGCGCTTGGATCGCCCGGTGATAAAAATCATCTCGGTGATTCCCGCTGCAGCAGCCTCCTCCACCGCATACTGAATCAGTGGCTTGTCGACCACCGGCAGCATCTCCTTCGGGCTCGCCTTGGTGGCCGGTAGGAATCGGGTGCCAAGCCCCGCAACAGGAAAGACGGCCTTGCGCACCGCCTGATTCGGAATACTCGCCATGCCCCTGCTCCCTCAATCGCCCCCTTGGGCCTCTTCAACCAACTTTAGGAAATCCTGCTCACTCATTACTGCCACCCCAAGACTCTCGGCCTTCGCGAGTTTCGAGCCTGCATCGGCCCCCGCAATCAAAAAGCCAGTCTTCGCAGAAACCGAACCCACCACCTTCCCACCAAGCCGCATGACCCAGTCAGAGGCTGCGTCACGTGTCATGGTCGAGAGGGTACCAGTCAAGACCACCGTTCGGCCGGAGAGTGGACCCGCCTGCGCGGGGGCCACGGCGGGACGGTCATCGACCTGGGGGAACTCAATCTGCCCCGCGAGTCGATCGACCTCTTGAGATTGCAAAGGCTCGGCAAAGAAATTGACAACCGACTCGGCCACCACCGGGCCGACATCGGGGGCCTGCATCAGCGAGGCCTGATCCGCTTGGCGCAAACGCTCCAGAGACTGGAAATGCAGGGCGAGGTCCCGTGCTGTGCGCTCTCCCACATGCCGAATGCCCAGGGCATAGATAAACCGAGAGAGGCTCGTCTTCCTCGAGCGGTTGATCTCATCAATAAGATTTTGTGCAGACTTGTCGCCCTCCCGCTCGAGCCCAGCAATGTCAACAAACCGAAGCGAATAGAGATCAGAGATACGAGAGACCAGCCCCGCCTCGAGGAGTTGAGAAATCCGTTTCTCCCCGAGTCCCTCGATATCCATCGCGCGTCGATGCACAAAATGCTCGATGGCCTGGCGTTGCTGGGCGGGGCATGAGAGGCCAGAAACGCATCGATGGGCCGCCTCCCCCTCGACGCGCTCGATGGGTCCCTGGCAGGCGGGGCATCGAAGGGGCCACTCAAACGGCTTTGCCCCCGGCGGACGGAGGGCATGAATTGCACCGAGAACCTCGGGAATAACATCGCCGGCACGGCGAACCCAGACCATGTCCCCCACGCGGATGTCTTTGCGATGAAGTTCATCGGCATTGTGAAGCGTGGCATTGCTCACCATGACCCCTGCCACACGAACCGGATCGAGACGTGCCACCGGTGTGAGGGCGCCCGTGCGGCCCACCTGGACATCGATGGCCAGTAGCCGCGTAGAGACCTCTTCCGCAGGAAACTTGTAGGCCACCGCAAAGCGCGGCGCACGCGAGACAAACCCCGCCTTCTCCTGCAACGCGAACGACTCGAGTTTGATCACCACCCCATCAATCTCAAAATCGAGCGCTTCCCTCCCCGCTTGAATCTCGCTCACAAATTCCCAGACTCCATCAAGACCCACTTCTTGCGCGCGTTGACTTGCAACTGGCAACCCCATGGCACCAAGCCACGCCATGGCCTCACTGTGACTCTTGGGCATCAGGTCTGACTCGCTCACAACGCCGAGCCCATAGACCACAAAACGAAGTGGCCGCGCGGCGGTAATCGCTGAATCGAGTTGGCGAAGGCTGCCTGCAGCGGCATTTCGGGGATTGGCAAAGACCTTGCCCCCAGCCTTCTGCTGCATCGCATTCAAATTGTTGAAGTCGGTCTTTGCCATGAAGACTTCACCTCGCACCTCGAGAACCCGGGGCACCCTGGCCGATACGGCTGGTTTGGACGTGCCTTGGTCAAACGAAGCCACGCTGGCGTCCTGGATTCGACGTGGCAGATTGCGAATGGTGCGCACGTTCTCAGTGACATCCTCCCCAATCGAACCATCGCCGCGCGTGGCGGCCTGCACCAGCAACCCATGCTCGTATCGAATACTGACAGCGAGCCCATCTACCTTGGGCTCACAGGCAAACGCCAAGCCCTCGGCCGACGCCATGCCCAGAAGCGTTGCGAGTCGCTCACCGAACTGAGAGAGCTCCTCCTGCCCAAAGACATTGTTGAGCGAGAGCATGGGCAACGCATGTTCGACTTGTTGGAACTCTCGAGCGGCGGAATAACCCACCCGCTGAAGTGGAGAGTCTCCGGCGACACTACTCCCCGTCCCCGAGAGCTGCGACTCGAGCGCCTCCAACTCCCGAACCAATGCGTCGTATTGCGCATCCGAGATTTCTGGGGAATCGAGCCCATGGTAGAGACGCTGGTGTCGCTCGATCTCCATGCGAAGCGCATTCAAACGCGCAAGGTCTCCACTGGGTTGGGTCGAGGATGTCACGCGCCTGCCTCGCTACACGCTACTGGAAAATAAGTCTTGAGAGCGGGCTTCCCGGCAATAAGCCGACATTCGCCAATGCCTTGGCCCGTTCTTGCACCTGCTCACGGATGACCGACTGCGCTTGTCGGGTCAGCACAATGTCTCGGTCGTCAACCAACTCCGCACCGAACCATTGCGCCATCTGATCGGACACCTCGAACATCGAATCGAGAACCTGCACTGGCTCTGTGGCCCTGGGCAAATCGAGCAGCAGGCTGCAGAGGCGGCCCTGGTCTCCTGGCAAGACGCTGAATTGAACTTCTGAATCGGCCCCCACCATTGAGAATCGGCCCTCCCCCCGCTCCTGAAGCCCGCACTGACGCCAGGCCGATGAAAAGGCCTCAACGGACGGCGGAGCGTCCGTGACCAAGTGGAAGGCCAACTGACCATCCAAATCAGACATGGCCATCTCTGCGTCTCGGGAGAGACCATGGGCCTCCGCAAAGGTTTTGATTCCCTCGGGTTTGACGCCAAATCGCTTGCCGATCTCGAATAAGCGCTCGACAAACACAGTGTGTTCGGCCAGGGAGAGTGGCCCCTGTCGAGTGCAGAGCAACAAGGAGACCCACAGGGCCCCATCGCGTCCAAATCGCATGGGCTTGCTGCCGCAACGCATTCGATTGGAGACCATCTCGACCCAGGCCGGCCCCTGCGACTTGTCCACTCGAAAGAACACCGGCCATTCAAACAGCTCATTGGGAACGAGTTCCTCTAGTCCATCCGCACGCGCAGTGGCCAATGTGGACGCCGGCCCAGACCACCAGTGAGAAGCGGGATCACGACGAACCGGGTTGAGTTGCTCCAGTCGCCTGCGCTCGGAGCGATTGACCCACCAGACAGCAACCATGACCGCAAGGCCGAGGGTCACCAATAGCAGTGGGAGTGAGTCGGGCGGCGGCAACGGAGGCCCTTTGTGGTGGCGCTTAGGCCGCCTCTTGGACCGAGGCGCTGGCTGCGTCGAGGTCCACCGCGACCAGTCGCGACACACCCAACTCTTGCATCGTCACTCCAACAAGATGCTCTGCAAGGGCCATTGAAATCTTGTTGTGGGTGATGAAAATAAACTGGATCTGGCCCGACATCTCTCTCACCAGATTGCAGAGTCGCTCAGTATTCGGGTCATCGAGAGGCGCATCCACCTCATCGAGCATGCAAAACGGCGCCGGATTGAGTTGGAAGAGCGCGAAGACCAGGGCCGTTGCCGTCAACGCCTTCTCGCCACCCGAGAGCAAATGAATCGTCACGTTCCTCTTGCCCGGTGGCTGGGCCATGACCTGAACACCGGCGTCCAGAATCTCATCGCCGGTGAGCACAAGCCGCGCCTCTCCACCACCGAACAGAGTTGGAAAGAGTCGCGAGAAATTCTGATTAACCGTATCGTAGGTATCCTGCAGCAGCGCTCGGCTCTCGCGATCAATCTTGCGAATTGCATCCTCGAGCGTCTCTACCGCCTCGGTGAGATCGGCGGCCTGTGAGTTCAAAAAGCCCTCTCGCTCGCGAGACTGCTCGAGTTCACTCAGCGCAGCAAGATTCACAGGACCAAGTGCCTCGATCTCGCGTGCAAGCCGGTTGATGTCTGCCTGAAGTGATGACGGACGTGGCAACCCAGGAGGCGGCATCCCTCCCTCCCACTGTGCCGTTACCGTTGCAAGGTCAATGTTGGTATCCGCGATCTGCTGTTCAATCTGTTCGATGGTTGCAGTGGCAGATGCAATCGCCACCTCAACAGCCGACATCGATTCGCGCAAGGGAATGGCCTTTCTCTCAATCGCAAGCCGAGACTCATCCATGGTGCGAAGGCGATCGGCAGAGGCATCCACAACTGCCCGGGCCTGGGACAACCGCCGCTCCACCTCAACTCGCTTCTCCAGCAGGGTCTGCAGTTGACTCTGCGACAACGCTGCCTCCGCATCGGTCAACTCCCGCTGCGAGGCGGTTTGGCGATCGAGGGCCTCTTGGCGGCGACGCGCAAGGTCATCGATCTGTGTGCGAACTGAATTGGCCTGTCCCTCTGCCGTTCTCTCTTCGAGGCGCGCCTCTTGAAGGGATGATTGCGCGGCCGAGAGCGACTCACGTAGGCCGCGACACTTTGACTCGGCCTCGGCCAACCGAACCTCGGTTTCAGCCGATTGTTCGGCGAGACCCGCCAATCGAATGACGAGGTCTTCCTTGACGCGACCCATCTCCTGCAGGCGCTGCACCAGGCCTTCGAGTTCGGCCTGGGCCTCGAGAATGCTGCGGTCGATCTCCTTCTCTGCAGCCTCCAGTCGCGTGGCCTTCTCCTGAAGCCTAACGGCAGTTAAGTCAAGTTCATGGGCGCGTGCCATTGCCTTGTCGATGGTCTGCTGCGCCGCCTCTCTGGCCTGACGCATCGCGACCAGAGCCTGATCACGTTCTGCAAGACGAGCAGCCGCCTCGGCCTGCTGAATCTCGGCCGATCGAACCGCTGCCGCCAAATCGCGAACCCGATCGCGCTGCCCCAAGAGTGCCGAGTGGTCGGCCTTCGAGTCACCGGGAATCGTGATGTGAGTCCGCCCAACGGCCAGCCCCTCGGGCGTGACCAACATCTCATTGGCCTGAAGGGCGTTGCGGCGGCCCATCGCCTCAGAGAAATCCTTGGCCTGAAACATGCCAGCCAGCCACAGCCTCGCCATGGCGGCGCCTGCATCGTCTCCCCGAACTGCCATCGCCAGTGGCGCCATTCCTGCATCGCGAGGACTCGGTGAGACAACAGATTCATTTCGCTCGAAGACCGTGAGCCGCTCCGGTGGCTTTAACGAAGTCCAGTCATTGGCAACATTCAAGGATTCAATGGGGATTGCAGTCAGGCGGTTCTCGAGCATCGCGCCCACAGCCACCTGCCAACCCTCTTCAACTTTCAGGCCCGCCCAGAGCATTTTCTCTTTGGCCCAAGACTGTGATCGAGTCCACTCAAGCAGGCCACCCTGACTCTCCATTGCGGCGAGTAGGCTCTCTTGTGCAGATCGCTCTGCCGCCCGGGTGGCCAGACGCTGATCCGCCTGCTGCAAATCGGCCCGGGCCTGCTCCTGTTCCTGCTGCGCTGTGGCGATCTGACCCACCGTCTCCTCGAGCTTTGCCTGGGCAGAAGCAATCAGAGATTGCGCCTCCTCCTGCTGAACACGAATCGAGGCCAGCGCAGTGGGATCCATTCTTTCTAGGGTGCCGCGCTCGACCGATTTGCGCTCAATGTGCGCCTCGAGGGTGTCTCGACGAGAAATGAGTTCCTGCAGCCGTGCGTCGTTGCCGCGCTGGTCAACCTGAAGGGTTGCAATCACCGCCCGCAATTCCTGCAGGGATGTCTCTTGCTCCTGTCTGCTCTCTTCCTGCGGATTGAGTTGCTCACGGGTCTCGGTGACCAGTGCCTCAAGTCGCATCATTTCGGCAAGGTGCCGCTCCAGGGCGGACTCTTGCTCTGCCAGGGCCGATCGCAACTCGTCCTCTTCCGCCACCAGTCGCTCGAGCGTTAGGGTCGACAAAGAGAGTGTCGCCGAAGCACGCTCCTTGGCCTGAGAGTGATTCTTGTCTTCAACTTCTTGCCGGGCCACCGCCGTATTGATCTCATAGAGCTCGGCCTGAACTTCCTGGCTCTGGGCCTGGTCTGCCTCCAGGGCCTGCCGAGCCTGCTCAATTTCAAGCTCCAAATGACGCAGTTCGGCCTGCTGCTGTTCCAAGTCGGTGAGCAGGCGAGAACGCTCCAAGGCCTGGGCGGATCGCGAGAGCTCGGACTCATGACGACGCACGGCCAACAACAAGGCCTGCTTGGATTGGCGCTCGCTGGACTTGTTTTGGAAGACTTCGGCGACTTGGGCCTGTGCCTCAAGCTGCTCGATTCGCTTGGTCAGTTCCTGGCGTATGTCATCGACCCTGGCAAGATTGCCTCGGGCATCGGAGAGCCGGTTCTCCGTCTCACGCCGGCGCTCTCGATATTTCGAGACCCCCGCGGCCTCTTCGAGGAAGACCCGAAGCTCCTCGGGTTTGGACTCGATGACTCGCGAGATCATTCCCTGGCCGATGATGGCGTAAGCACGTGGGCCGAGTCCGGTGCCCAAAAAGACGTCGTAGACATCCTTGCGCCTTACGTTCTGGCCATTGATTTGATAGGTGGATTGTCCATCGCGTGAGAGCACGCGCTTGACCGATAACTCCGCATACCGACCCCAGGGGCCACCGAGTCGTCCGGCAGAGTTATCAAATATGAGCTCAACGCTTGCGCGCCCCGCCGGCTTTCGGGTCGAGGAGCCATTGAAGATCACGTCATGCATGTTCTCACCGCGAAGCTCGGCCGCCCGGGACTCGCCCAGAACCCAACGAACCGCATCGATGACATTGGATTTACCGCAGCCATTGGGCCCGACAATTCCCACGAGCTGGCGCGAGACCTGCAACTGGGTCGGGTCAACAAAGGATTTAAAGCCAGAGAGTCGAAGCTGGGTTAAGCGCACGGGCGTGGGGGGCCAAGAGGCGAAAGAGAGCGGTTGGGTATAATAGCACTCGAGGGCGAGCCGTTATTTATCAGCAAAATTAAGCATTTAGCGGCTTTTTTTTACTAATAACCGTTAACTTACAGCATCTTTACTTATGCCCAGTCTGCCGAGTCGCGTCCTAGAGACCTTCCCCAATCCCGAGCCCAGTCGGGATTACTGGGTGCACATCGAAGTGCCCGAGTTCACCTGTCTATGCCCGCTGACCGGCCAGCCCGACTTCGCCCACTTCACCCTGGACTACATCCCAGACAACAAGAACTTGGAGCTCAAGGCGCTCAAGCTTTATATGTGGTCGTTTCGAAACGAAGGGGCGTTTCACGAGGCCGTCACCAACCAGATCACCAATGACATGGTGGCCGCCACCCAACCGCGCTACCTTCGGCTAACGGCCCGCTGGTATGTCCGCGGCGGAATCTTCACCACTGTGGTCACCGAGCACCGAAAGGCCGGTTGGTCTCCAGCGCCTCCAGTTTCTGTACCCGCCTTTTCGCAGCAACCCTCTACTGTGAATCCCGGCGCCGGTCTACCGTCGGCCAATAACTAATCTGAAAGCCCACTCACCTATGTCCAGCCACGCACCAAGCAACCGCCAATCAATTATTGAACAGGCCTGGGAGGACCGAGCCGCCATCAGCCCAAGCGCCGCTTCCAAAAACCTGCGCGATGTCGTGGAGTCCGTCATCGGCGAACTCGACGCCGGCAGCCTCCGAGTCGCTGAGCGAACCCCGCAAGGGTGGGTCACCCACCAGTGGATCAAGAAGGCCGTTCTTCTGAGTTTTCGACTCGAAGACAACCGGCCCATGCAGGCGGGTTCCCTGCAGTTTTATGACAAAGTCGCAACAAAGTTCGAGGGGCTCTCCGCCGATGCGCTCCAGTCAATGGGCATCCGGGTCGTGCCCCCAGCCGTTGCACGCCGTGGGAGTTTTATAGCACGCAACGCCATTCTGATGCCCTCTTACGTCAACATTGGTGCCTATGTCGGTGAAGGGACCATGGTCGATACATGGGCCACCGTTGGCTCCTGCGCCCAGATTGGGAAGAACGTGCACCTCTCGGGTGGTGTTGGCATTGGTGGGGTGCTCGAGCCCTTACAGGCCAATCCAACCATCATCGAAGACAACTGCTTTATTGGCGCGCGATCCGAAGTCGTTGAGGGCGTTATCGTTGAAGAGAATTCCGTGCTCGCCATGGGCGTCTTCATCAGCCAGTCCACCCGAATCTACGACAGAGCCACCGGCGAGACCTTCACGGGACGTGTTCCAGCAGGCAGTGTGGTGGTTCCCGGAAGCCTTCCCTCGGCCGACGGACGCTACAGCCTGGCCTGCGCAATTATTGTCAAGCGCGTCGACGCGCAGACTCGCGCCAAGACCAGCATCAATGACCTCTTGAGGGGTGACTAGCGTTGTCCGAAGCCCCGCGCATCGTACTCTTTGGCATCGTGGCCTGTGACCAGGTCCGCCAGGCCCGAAAGTGGCTCAAGGAGAAGGCGCTCGACTTCGACTTTCACGACCTTCGCAAAGAGCCGCCCGACCGAATACTGCTGCTTGATTGGCTCAAGCATATTCCGCACGACAGCCTCTTGAACCGACGGGGGCAGACATGGCGACAACTCCCTCTGGAGACCCGTCAGTCGGTGGTGGACCAGGCCACTGCAGTGGAGTTGCTCCTGGTCCAACCCATGCTGATTAAACGCCCCGTTTTAAGCTGGGGTCAACAACTCGCTGTGGGTTTTAATGCCGATTTGTATGAGAATCTTTTCTCTGCCCATCTGCTCGCTCGATCCACCACCAGCAACCCAACATGAGCCCAACACTTGCTGCAGCCCAGGAGTTAATTCGACGTCCTTCGGTCACACCGAAAGACGAGGGCTGCTGCCAATGGATCGCCAGCCGACTCGAACCTCTTGGATTCAAGTCGGAGATCATGCCCTATGGTGAGGTGACGAATCTCTGGGCGGTGCGTGAGGGCGGCCTCCCCGGGCCCACCCTTGTTCTGGCTGGCCATATCGATGTCGTTCCACCCGGCCCATTAGAGAAGTGGACCCATCCCCCGTTTGCCGCAGAGATTGCAGACGGCCAACTCTATGGACGCGGGGCCGCCGACATGAAGTCCTCGGTGGCTGCGTTTGTCACAGCATCGGAGTCGTTTATCAAGGCCAGAGGGCAGTTCAACGGCCGCCTTGCCTTTCTCATTACTTCCGACGAGGAGGGCCCCGCGATCGATGGCACCGTTCAAGTCCTGCGTGAGTTGGCCCATCGAGGCGAGCAACTCAACTACTGCCTCGTGGGAGAGCCCACCTCAAGCGCATCGCTTGGCGACACCATTAAGAATGGCCGTCGAGGGTCCTTGTCGGGTCAACTCACCATCTTTGGCAAGCAGGGCCACGTCGCCTATCCGCACCTTGCAGAAAACCCCATTCACCGGTTTGCACCCGCCCTGGCCGAGCTTGCTGCGATTCGATGGGACGATGGGAATCAGTACTTCCCTCCCACCACCTGGCAGGTCTCCAACATTCAATCGGGCACTGGCGCAACCAACGTGATTCCTGGCGCCCTCACTGCCGCCTTTAATTTTCGTTTCGCCACAGTAAGCAGCCCCGACTCGCTGAAGTCTCGACTCGAGGCCGTGCTCGACCGACATGGCCTTCAACACCAAATTGAATGGAATCTTGGTGGCGACCCATACCTCACCCCAGTTGGCACCCTCTGCGATTCCCTCCGTGGAGCAATCGCCAAAGAGACAGGAATCAAGGCCGAGCTCTCCACCACCGGTGGAACCTCCGATGGCCGTTTCATTGCCAAGCATTGTCGAGAAGTGGTGGAGTTCGGACCGGTCAACGCCACCATTCACCAGATCGACGAACGTATTGCGGTCGAGGCCCTCGATGGCCTTCATGCCATCTATCTCGAACTGATTACCGATCTGCTCGAGCGCAAGCCCGCGGCGATTGCCAGTCGCTAATTACTCATCCAACAGATGAGCCAGCTCATCGACTCGGGCGTGGGTTGGGCCTGCGAAAACTTGCAAACCATTGGGAATTGGATTGAGGCGATTGAATCGGCCATGACAGAGGACGACATCGGCCTCGGCCAAGGCACGCTCGACCCCTACGATGAAGCACGCTGGCTGGCACTCGGCGCACTTGGCCTGGCCGTTGATAGCGATGGCGAAATCGAATCGCGGGTGTTGTCTGAGTTGGAGCGAGGGCAGCTCTTTGCAGCCGCTGTTGAGCGAGTGCAATTGCGAATTCCAACCGCCTACATCCTCAAAGAGACTTGGCTGCTTGGCTATCGTTTTCGGGCCGATGCGCGCGCGATCATCCCTCGCTCACTTCTGGCCGAGCTGATTGTGTCACCCGAGTCGATGGATGGAAGCCCACCGCCCTGCGCAAAAATTCTTGACCTCTGTTGCGGGTCTGCGAGCCTGGCCATTATTGCCGCCCACCGCTTCCCCGATTGCCAAGTCACGGCCTTGGACATCAGCCCCGAGGCACTCTCGCTCGCACTCGAGAACGTGACCGACCATGGTCTCAAAGACCGAGTGCGGCTCATCGAGTCGGATCTGTTTGCCGGGCTCTCTTTGAGCGACTTGCGCCGGTTCGATCTGATTCTCTGCAACCCACCCTACGTGCCCGTGGATAAACACGAAGCCATGCCTGCCGAGTTTCAGCGGGAACCGCGTTTGGCCCTGGCGGCCGGTGCCGATGGAATGGAGGTGGTTGCGCGCGTGCTCGGCGATTTCCAACGCTGGCTGGCACCGGGGGGCCGGCTTCTGCTCGAGGTGGGACACGAGGGAGATGCCACCGACGACCTGCTCGATCTAGAATTCCCCTACCTCACTCCAATCTGGCTCGATACAAGCCAGACCAGTCATCAAGTTTTTATGTTGAAAGGCGCCCCATGATCAAGCTCTATACCTGGCCAACCCCCAACGGAAAGAAGATCTCGATTCTGCTCGAGGAGCTTCATATGCCCTATGAGGCCATCGCCATCGACATCGGCGCCGGCGATCAATTCAAGCCCGACTTCCTTGAAATCAGTCCCAACAACAAGATTCCTGCCATCGTGGACGAGGATGGTCCGAACAACGCGCCCATCTCGCTATTTGAATCGGGGGCCATCATGGTCTATCTGGCAAGCAAGGCCAATCAATTCCTTGGTCGCACCGACCGAGAGCGCTACGAAGTCTTGCAGTGGCTCATGTTCCAGATGGGTGGGTTCGGTCCCATGCTTGGGCAGGCCCATCATTTCAGGCTCTACGCACCACAGCCCATTGAGTACGCCATTGACCGCTACAGCAAGGAGGCCCAGCGCCTCTATGGCGTTCTCAACCTTCAACTAGAGAAGACCGGCTACCTGGCTGCGGGTCAGTACACCATTGCCGATATTGCGTGTTTTGCGTGGGCGGCCTCCCACGCCAACCAAGGCGTGGACCTCAACGATTTCCCGGCTGTGAAGGCCTGGTACGACAGGATCGCGGCCCGACCCGCAGTGACGCGTGGAATGGCTGTTCTGGCGGAACGCCGCCGTCCTCTCACGGACCCAACCGCCAAGAAACTCTTGTTTGGCCAATCGCCTCAGTCGTGAGACAGAGGTCCAGCCATCCGGTCTCGATCACCATTGGCGAGGCATTTTCCGCAGGCCAAGGCTTTGACGAGGTCATCGACGTTCGAAGTCCTTCTGAGTTTGCCGATGACCACCTGCCGGGGGCCACGAATCTTCCCGTGCTCTCCGATGCAGAGCGAACGCAAATTGGAACCCAATACAAGGCCGACTCATTCGAGGCCAAGCGGGCGGGTGCCGCCATCGTCTCCAAGCGAATTGCAAGCTACCTAGAGAACGAGCTTGTCAATCGTCCTCGGCAGTGGCGACCATTGATTTACTGCTGGCGAGGTGGAAATCGAAGCGGTGCAATGGCCACCGTGCTCTCGAGAGTTGGCTGGCCAGTCACTCTCCTCCAAGGCGGCTACAAGGCCTACCGGGCCCATGTGATCTCCGAGCTGCCATTGCTTGTTCAGCAGCTGCAATTCCAGGTGGTCTGCGGAGTGACTGGCTCCGGCAAGACCCGTTTCCTGCAGGCACTCGATCGCATGGGGGCGCCCGTCTTGGACTTAGAGGCGCTTGCCAACCACCGCGGCTCCATCTTGGGGCTGCACCCCGACTCCTCTCAGCCCTCTCAGAAGCGGTTCGAGAGCCTGCTCTGGGAAAAACTGCATCGACTGCCCAAGGGCCAGCCAATCTTCGTTGAATCGGAGAGCAGAAAGATTGGCAATGTTCAGTTGCCCGAGGCCCTGATCGATGCAATTCGCGCGAGCCCCTGCATTGAACTCGATGTGCCTCAGGCCCTTCGGGTTGCCCTGCTCATCGAGGACTATCGTCACTTTCTTGCCGACCCCGCTCCGCTGCTTGAACAACTCACCAAGCTCAGAGGCCTTGTGGCCCATCAGCTATTGAACAGTTGGATGAAATCCGTGGAATGCAAGGACTGGGAGGGGTTGGTCAACAGTCTTTTGATCGACCACTACGACCCTAGCTACCAACGCTCGATCCAGAGAAACTTTCCGAAAATCGGAAACGCGAGGAAGGTGGCGATTCGTGAGATTGGCCCGGAGGGCTACGAAGCGGCGGCCTCAAGCCTCTTGGGGAAACGCTCAACCTCGTAGCGGTTCTCCATTTCCTGAAGCCAACTGCGTGTGGCGGCCTCGCCATCGATCTGCTCGATCAGTGAGAAGGCTGCACCCAGGCGCTGGCGAACCAGCGGCGCATCAGAGGCCTGCAGCCGAGTGGACACCAAGACCACGGCAAGACTTCCATCGCGACCCAAATCGATGACCTTGGGCTGGCCCGCGCGCAGCGAGTCAGAGAAGAGTTCCGTCAGAACGCGTCGAGCATTGGACGACTCGGTGGTAAGACCAACGGCCTTGATCGCACCGGCCGCATCGGCACGCTCAATTCGAACTGAACGGCCCGCATTGGACTGCTGGCCCCATGCCAGCGCGGCATCGACAGCAAGCTTCTCGGCCTTTTTCTGCTGCAATTCAGCTCGAATGGCGCCTGCGACAGCATCAAAGGGCAAGGGGCGTGCGGGTCGATAATCGGCCACGCGCAGACTCGCATGCAGCCCTGGTCTGATCTCAACCGACTCGGTGTTGCGGCGATCGGTCACCACATCGGGGCGAAAGATCTGATCGGCCAGCTTGGGATGATTCAGCACGAGTGCGGCTTCGTTGCTGCCTGCCTGGGCCACGCTGACCGATCGGCCCCGCTCCAGATTTTTCACTCGAATGATGGGCAGCTTGAACTTCTCGCTGGCCGGCGCGAGGCTGTCGCTTTGCTCGTAGACCATGTTCGCAAAGGACTCAATGTCGGCAGCAGAGCGCTGCCCAGAGAGTATGACCAGCTCGAGATCGACCTGCTCCGCAGACTGATACCGAGAGGCGCTGGCATCGAAGTGCGCACGAATCTCATCGGCGGAGGGAACCGACTGCGACAAGAAAGACTGGGGCGAGAAGCGCTCGATGCGGAGTTCGCGCAGCTCCGTCTCGGCGCGCGAGAGCTGACGCGCAAGTCGGCGCGATCCAATCGATGAATCAGCAATCGACCTGGGGAGCCACTCTGCGGAGAGGTCTTGTCTCAGGCCGGCTTCAAATCCCTCGGAGGTCAAGCCACGCGACTTTAGAAATGCCTGTGCCTTCTCGAGCTTGAAGACCCCAGCCTCTTGGAACTCCGGGATATTGGAGATGATGGATTTCAGAAACTCGTCTGAGACACGAAGCCCCTGGGCATTGGCGGCCTCGATGATGAGTGCACGAGTCACCAACTCTTCAAGCGAGGACTGACGCGCAGCGGGCGTGTTGATGAGATCGGCTGGAAGTTGACCGCCGAACTGCTGGCTCATGTTGTCGATTGAGCGGCGATGGGCCTCTTCCCATGCCGAACGGTCGATCTTCTTGCCGTTGACGACCGCCACCGTATTGGCGCCCGCGTTCGGGTTGACCATGTCCCACGCACCGACCACCACAAACGATGGAACGATAAAAAGCAGCAGAACAAACTGAAGAAGCCTGCGATTGGAGCGGATGAACTCGAGCATGAGAGGAAATTGGCGGAGCGGACGGGACTCGAACCCGCGACCCCCGGCGTGACAGGCCGGTATTCTAACCGACTGAACTACCGCTCCGCGCTTGAACGCTAAACCGAGATTCTAACTGATCTTGGGAATGCACTTGGTGGGTGCTGAGAGGCTCGAACTCCCGACCTACGCCTTGTAAGGGCGCCGCTCTACCAACTGAGCTAAGCACCCAAGTGAGTTGACCTGCAGGTTAAATAAAAAACGAGACCCTGGCAAACCACTGGCCAATGGCCACTGGCCCCATCCGGCCCAAGACACGCTAGTTCAGGGCGTCCTTCAGGGCCTTGCCAGGACGAAACCGGGGCAGCTTTGAAGCCTTGATCTTGATTGCATCTCCGGTACGAGGATTGCGCCCGGTGCGAGCCGCACGCTTGGTCACGGCAAATGTGCCAAACCCGACCAGGGTCACCGACCCACCCTTTTTGAGTGTTGCGCGAACACCCGAGAGCATGGAATCCAGGGCGCGCCCGGCAGCCGCCTTGGAGAGGTCTGCATTCTTGGCGATGTGTTCAATTAATTCTGTTTTATTCACGGCTATGTCCTGTGTGGCGTTTACGAAAACTCTTCAACGGCTCCGGGCAAGGAGAAAATCAAAGAGGATGAATTAGACCCATTGTTGGGCCGGTGGTCAACCCGTCAGACACCCTAATGTTTCAGCGTGTCACCCGCTGAGCCGCGCTCCTTCTCGACCTCGGCCGCCACAGCAGGCGAGGCCGCCACGGCCGCCTTGGGGTCGATTTCAGGCTCGGGAAGCGGCTCGGGCATGGAGGCCAGGGCGAGTTCGAGCACCCGATCTATCCAACGCACGGGGATGATCTCGAGCGCGTTCTTCACATTGTCGGGAATCTCCGCGAGGTCGCGAACATTCTGCTCGGGAATGAGCACTGTTTTAATGCCACCCCGGTGCGCGGCAAGCAGCTTCTCTTTGAGACCGCCAATCTGAAGGACCTCACCCCTGAGGGTGATTTCTCCTGTCATGGCCACCGTGGATCGCACCGGGATTCCTGTGAGGGCGGAGACCATTGCCGTGGTCATCGCAATGCCCGCACTGGGCCCGTCTTTCGGTGTGGCGCCCTCGGGGGCATGAATGTGGAGATCGCGCTTCTCAAAGACATCGTCGGCGATACCCAGGCGACGCGAGCGACTGCGAACAACCGACCGCGCTGCCTCCACAGACTCTTTCATTACATCACCGAGTGAGCCGGTGCGAATGATGTTGCCCTTGCCGGGCATGACTGCCGCCTCAATCATGAGCAACTCACCGCCGACCTCGGTCCAGGCCAGGCCAGTGACCTCACCGACCTGGTCTTCCTTCTCGGCAACACCAAATGTGAATTTCTTGACGCTGAGAAAGTCCTCGATGTTCTCGGCCTTGACCTCGATCGGCCCCTTCTCTCTCCCAGTGAGAATGAGGCGGACAACCTTGCGGCAGATCTTCGAGATCTCCCTCTCGAGACCCCGCACACCGGCCTCGCGGGTATAGCTACGAATAATCTCCCGAATGGCCGACTCCTGCACAGCCAGTTCATTGTCTTTGAGCCCCGTCTGCTTGATTTGCTTGGGCAGAAGATACTTCTGAGCGATGCTCACCTTTTCGTCCTCGGTGTAGCCGGAGAGCCGAATGACCTCCATGCGGTCGAGCAGCGCAGGGGGGATGTTCAGAGAGTTGGCGGTCGCAACAAACATCACATCCGAGAGGTCGTACTCCACCTCAATGTAGTGGTCGACAAAGGTGTTGTTCTGTTCGGGGTCGAGGACCTCGAGCAAAGCACTGGCGGGATCGCCACGGAAATCCATTCCCATCTTGTCGACTTCATCGAGAAGGAACAAAGGATTGCGCACGCCGGTTTTGGTAAGACTGGTGAGGATCTTGCCGGGCATCGACCCAATGTAGGTGCGTCGATGGCCGCGAATCTCTGACTCATCGCGAACACCACCCAGCGCCATACGAACGAACTTGCGATTGGTTGCGCGGGCGATCGATTGGCCAAGCGAGGTCTTTCCCACACCCGGGGGACCCACGAGGCAGAGAATGGGCGCCTTCACCTTGTCGACACGCTGCTGCACAGCCAGCGCCTCGAGAATGCGCTCCTTGACCTTCTCCAGTCCGTAGTGCTCTTCCTCCAGAACCTTCTCGGCCTTATCAAGGTTGATATTGACCTTGCTTTTCTTCTTCCAGGGCAGGCCCACCAAGGCATCGATGTAGTTGCGCACCACAGTGGCCTCTGCGGACATGGGTGACATCATTCGAAGCTTCTTGAGCTCTGACTGGGCCTTGTCTCGGGCCTCTTTGGGCATCCGAGCCGCCTTGATCTTCTTGTCGAGCTCGTCGAGTTCGTTGTCCTCGCCCTCGCCCAACTCCTTCTGAATGGCTTTCACCTGCTCGTTGAGGTAATACTCGCGCTGGCTCTTCTCCATCTGGCGCTTGACCCGACCACGAATCCGCTTCTCCACCTGGAGGATGTCGAGCTCGGTCTCGATCTGCGCGAGCAGTTTCTCGAGACGCTCGGCCACCGGAATGACCTCGAGAATCTCCTGCTTCTGCTCAAGCTTCATCGGCAGGTGGGCGGCAATGGTGTCCGCAAGACGGCCGGCATCTTCAAGACTCACAAGGCTATTGAGAATCTCAGCGGGAATCTTCTTGTTGAGCTTTACAAACTGATCGAACTGCGAGAGCAGCGTGCGACGGAGGGCCTCGAGCTCGGGGCCGTCTTCTTCATCGGGCTGCATCGGGCTGCACTCGCACACTAGGTGGTCGCCATTGTCTTGCAGGTCGGTGAGTCGGGCGCGTTGCGTTCCCTCGACCAGCACCTTCACGGTGCCATCTGGAAGCTTGAGCATTTGGAGGATCGAGGCCAAGCAACCAATTGAATAAATGTCATCGAGGCCCGGGTCGTCTTGCGTGGGGCTGCGTTGGGCGGCCAGCAACACGTGGCTGCCCGACTCCATGGCCCGCTCCATGGCCTTGATGGACTTGGGCCGGCCCACAAAGAGGGGAATGACCATGTGCGGAAAGACCACCACATCTCTGAGAGGCAAGAGGGGCAGCACGGTGGCGTCTGGAGGAAGCAGGTCGGTTTTGGACACTCAGGTCGTCCTTTCGAAATCACAGGCCCATTCGGCCGTGGTTAAGTAGTTGGGGGGCCGATGCAGTATTTTCAAGCCCGGTCGCTAACTGGCCTGGCTGCGCTTGCGGCCAGCCACCTTTGTGTTCTCGCCATACATCAGCAAAGGAGGAGCCTCGCCCTTGACGGTGGTGTCATCGACCACCACTTTGGCCACACGCCTCTGGCCGGGGAGGTCGTACATGGTGTCGAGCAGCACATGCTCAAGGATGGATCGCAGTCCGCGTGCACCGGTCTTGCGCTTGATCGCCTTCTGGGCGATGGCGTGAAGGGCCGCAGGCCGAATCTCAAGCTCGACCCCCTCCATATCAAACAGGGACTGGTACTGCTTCACGAGTGCATTCTTGGGCCCAGTGAGGATCTCAACCAGCGCGGTCTCGTCGAGTTCATCGAGGCTGGCCACCACGGGAAGACGCCCGACCAGTTCCGGAATGAGTCCGAACTTGATGAGGTCCTCGGGCTCGACCTCTCGGAAAAGTTCACTGAGCTTTCGGTCACTCGCAGAACGAACCTCTGCCCCAAAACCTATCGAGGTCTTCTCGGTTCGATCCCGAATCACCTTGTCGAGGCCATCGAATGCACCACCGCAGATAAAGAGAATATTGGTGGTGTCGATCTGAACGAAATCTTGGTTCGGATGCTTGCGCCCGCCCTGAGGAGGCACCGAGGCCACCGTGCCTTCGATGAGTTTGAGCAAGGCCTGCTGCACACCCTCGCCCGAGACGTCACGGGTAATTGAGGGGTTGTCAGACTTGCGCGAGATCTTGTCGATCTCATCGATATAGACAATGCCATGCTGGGCCTTGTCCACCTCGTAGTTACAGTTCTGCAACAGCTTTTGAATGATGTTCTCAACGTCCTCGCCCACATAGCCCGCCTCGGTCAGCGTGGTGGCATCGGCAATCACGAAGGGCACGTTGAGCAGGCGCGCCAGTGTCTGGGCGAGCAGTGTCTTGCCGGATCCTGTCGGACCAATAAGCAGAATGTTGCTCTTCGAGAGTTCGACCTCGGAGGGCTTGCCCTTGGAGCGCAATCGCTTGTAGTGGTTGTAGACCGCAACCGCCAGGTTGCGCTTGGCCCGGTCTTGACCGACTACGTACTGGTCCAATATGGAGGAGATCTCGATGGGTGTTGGAAGGCTCTGCTCCTCCTCTTCGACACCGGGGGCGGCAGCCTGCTCATCACGAATGATGTCGTTGCAGAGGTCGATGCACTCGTCACAGATGAAGACCGAAGGCCCCGCGATGAGCTTTTTCACCTCATGCTGACTTTTTCCACAAAAGGAGCAGTAAAGAAGCTTGTCTCCTGACCCCTTTTTGTCCGCCATCAGTCTCTCCGAGTGAGAACGCGATCCACGATGCCGTACTTTAGCGCATCCTCGGCGCCCATGAAGTTGTCCCGGTCGGTGTCCCGGGCAATGGTCTCCAGCGGCTGACCCGTTCGCTCGGCGAGGATCTGATTGAGCTTGTCTCTGAGGGAGAGAATCTCGCGGGCGTGGATCTCGATATCCGAGGCCTGTCCCTGCACGCCCCCAAGGGGTTGGTGGATCATCACGCGGCTATTGGGCAGGGCGAATCGCTTGCCCTTCTCGCCGGCTGCCAGCAGGAAGGCCCCCATGCTGGCTGCCATTCCAATGCAAAGCGTACTGACATTGGGTTTGACGAACTGCATGGTGTCGTAGATCGCGAGGCCTGCCGACACCGACCCCCCCGGCGAATTGATGTAGAAGGAAATGTCCTTGTCGGGGTTCTCAGACTCTAAGAAGAGAAGCTGAGCAACCACCAAGTTGGCAGTGACGTCGTTGACGGGCCCCACCAAAAAGACCACTCGCTCGCGCAGGAGCCTTGAGTAGATGTCGTAGGCCCGCTCGCCACGGCCGGACTGCTCGATCACCATGGGCACCATGCCCAGACCCTGGGGCTCGGTTGCAGCGGCTGCGTTCGAAATGCTCATCATCATTCTTGGTTCGCCTCTTTCATCAACTCTTCGACCCCAACGGTCTTGTCTTCCACTCTGGCAGACTCGAGCACCCAGTTGACCACATTGTCTTCCACCACAAGCGCCTCGGCCTCAGCGCGCCGCTGGGCATCGCCCAGGGTCCACTTAATGAATTCCTCGGGCTTCTCGTATGACTCGGCAATCTTGCCCAGCATGACACGAAGCTGAACCTCATTGGCCTGCAACTGTTTGGACTTAATGACCTCGCCCACCATGAGGCCCAGCCGAACCCGCTTGGCGGCCTGGTCTTTGAAGAGATCGACCGAAAAGGGCAGCCCTTTAACCTGCATGCCCTCGGCTTCCATCTGGTGGCGCATCTGATCGGCCATGCGCTGGGCCTCGGAGTCGATCAGGGCCTTGGGAACATCGAAGAAGGCCGAGGCCAAGAGGGCGTCCATGACCGACTGTTTGGTCTTTGACTTGCAGCGAGAGGCCACCTCTCGACGAAGATTCTTCTCGACGTCCTCTCGGAGCTTTGCGAGACCGCCCTGCTTGATTCCAAAGGCCTCGGCCAGGGAGTCGTCGAGGGCCGGCAACGCGGGGGCAAGCACCTCGTGAACGGTCACCGAGAACTCACCGGTCTTGCCAGCGAGAAGTTCTGCTCGGTAGTCGGCAGGAAAGGTCAGGGGAAAAGTCTTGGTTTCACCGGCCTTCATGCCCACCATGGCGGCATCGAACTCGGGCAACATCTGGCCGGCCATGACAATGAGCCGGAAGTCTTTGGCCGACCCTCCTTCAAAGGCTTCGCCGTTCAATGAGCCGGAGAAATCAACACGGACCTGGTCCTCGGCCTGGGCAGCCCGATCGACGGTCTTGTATTCCACACGCTGCTTGCGAAGCGTCTCGAGGGTGCGATCGGTGTCGGCTGCCTGCGGCTCACACTTCCAGCGGGTGACCTGTAGGCCACTGCGCTCGGGAACGGCAATCTCTGGGTAAACCTCCACCACGGCCTCGAACTTGAGTTCGGTGGGCTCGGACTCATTGGCAGCGCCCTGAACCGGGCGAATGTCCGGCGGCCCCGCGGGACGAAGCTTTTGGGAGACGATGGCCTCGCTGTAGACCCGGTTAATGACATCGCCGATGGCCTCGGACTGGGCCTGTGCGCCGTAGGTCTGCTGCACCACCTTCATGGGCACCTTGCCGGGCCGGAATCCGGGCATCTTCACGGTGCGACCCATTTTCTGAAGGCGCTTGAGTGCCTGGGCCTCGACCTCGGCAACGCTAACCGTGAGCGGCAGGGTGCGCTCAAGTGATGAAACAAGAATCGATGAGTCTGCAGTCATATGGGCAACCAAATCAACAAGTGGTGCGAAGGGGGGGACTCGAACCCCCACACCTTGCGGCGTCAGGACCTAAACCTGGTGCGTCTACCAATTTCGCCACCTTCGCGGGATCGGCATTCTTTAAGTGCCGCGACGAACCTGAATTGTATCGAATGGGGGATGTCCACATTCCGCCAAGACATAGAATCTCGCATGGACTCTGAGCGCCCTGCCCCGGCCATTCATGGCGGCGGTCATTACGAAAACTTCCCCGTCGCCTCCTGGCTGGTTCCCCAATCGATTCGGCCCGCCGTGCTATCCCTCTATCGGTTTGCCCGATGCGGCGACGACCTGGCCGACGAGGGCGACGACCTCTCGGCCCAGGAAAGAACCGATCAGCTGCAGTGCTTGGAGGATGGCCTTTTGGATCGAAGCCCTCGGGCAGAGAATGACCCGACTCGCCCGCTATGGAATATTGGCCAGCGACTCGCGGTCGAGTTCCATCACGATTCCGAGTTGGTCTCACAGGCGCTCGCCCTGCTCTCCGCCTTCAAGCAAGACGCCAACTTTCAGCCCTTCCCCGACTGGCCATCGGTGCTCGACTACTGCAGCCGCTCGGCCAATCCCGTGGGCCGCATTGTCCTTGGACTACTCGGTGTCAAGGATGCCGACTCCCTCGCCCAGAGCGATTCCATCTGCACCGGATTGCAGCTCATCAATTTCGCCCAAGACCTCCACGAGGATCTCGGACGCCAACGGCCCACCATTCCAGTGGACCAATGGCCTCCGGGCCTGACTTGGAGCGCGCAGCGACTCCTTGGCCTTGACGCACTGTCTGACCAGGAGCGCAGTGCAATCAGCCGATCACTCGCAGAACGCGGCTTGGCCTGCCTTGATCGAGGGGCCGAACTCCCGGGCCGACTGCGCACCATGGATTTCTCGGGCGCCACCCGCATGGCCCTCGAAATCGGCCTAACGCTCGCGGGGGGTCGACGTGTGGGGCGGCGCATTCTCGAGCGCCCGCTCGTTCCCTGGAACTACTCCATACGACTGGGGACCGCGGATTGGATTGCGCTTCTATGGGAATCGCTTCATTTGGGCTTTCGATCGCCCTCAGCAGGTAGTCAGAAGCCATGACACCGCAAGCCTACTGCGCCGAGAAAGTCGCCTCCGCGGGCTCGAATCTCACGGCAGCCTTTCGACTCTTGGATAGGCCGCGCCGCTTGGCCATGGAGGCAGTCTATGCATTTTGTCGCGAAGTCGACGACGTGGCCGACGAATGCCAAGAGCAGGTCGTTGCACAACAAAAGATTGTTTGGTGGCACCAGGAGCTCGACCGCGTTTTTGGCGGGACTCCAGCGCATCCAGTGGGCAAAGCGTTGGCGCCGATTATTCAGCCATTTGATCTGCCGAAATCCGATTTCGAAGCGGTGCTCCAAGGCATGGCCCGAGACTTGCAGCCCATGGAGATCAGAGATTTCGACATGCTTGATGGTTACTGCGACCAGGTCGCTGGCGCCGTGGGGCGCTTGTCTGCCCGGGTCTTCGGGCCTTGCAATCAAGACTGCCTGTCTTACGCCACCGAGCTTGGCATCGCCCTGCAATACACCAACATCATTCGCGATGTCGGTGAGGATGCCCGCCGCGGCCGACTCTACCTGCCCACGTCACTGCTGGAAAAGCATCAACTCCTAGCCAATCAGATCTTGGCCCTCGAAGACAGCGCCGCCCTTCGACAGGCACTCGCCGAGATGGCCAAACATGCGCATGCGCGCTATGACAATGCCTTGGCACTACTTCCCGCTTCATACTGGAGGGCACAGCGGCCGGGGCTCATCATGGCCGCGACCTACCGAGACCTGCTGCATGCCATTGCGGAACTCGACTTTGCAGTCATGCACCAACGGGTCTCACTGGGCTGGATGAGGAAGCGTCTTCTTGTGCTGCTGACTTGGTGGGGTCGCCGACCAAGGTGAGGCCGAGAATCGTCATTCTCGGCGGGGGGTGGTCGGGGCTGAGCACGGCCTTGCATCTGAGCCACAACCCACAACTGGAGATCACCATTCTAGAGGCCGCGCCGCAGGCCGGCGGACGGGCCCGTGGGCTCGATTGGCAGACCGGTGTCGGCTCGGTGCCCATCGACAATGGGCAGCATTTGATTCTGGGCGCCTATACGGAGACCCTCGCACTCCTGCGCGAGGCCGGTGCCTTGAATCGATGGGAGTCGGGGCCCATGGCCTGGGCCTGCAACTTCAATTCAGCAGGCCAATTGCTCTGGCAGAGCATCCCCTCGATTGGCTTTCCGTGGCGCCTCTTATTGGCTGATGTCTCTGCGAGGCGTCCAGTGGGTTTTGATGCCTGGCCGATGCAATGGCGACTCTCTATGCTGAAGGTGATACTGCGTGCCCACCGACAGGACTGGTCTTCCAGTGGCACCGCCCAGGAGTGGTTCGCGCCAAGCACGCCTCCACCACTCATTGAAAAATTCTGGCGGCCCATGGTCGAGGGCGCCTTGAATACGGAATTCGAGCTGGCCAGCGCTGCCGTCTTTTTGCGCATTCTTCGCAACACCCTTGCCGGCCCAGGGGGTGCCACCGACTGCTGGCATCCCAAGCAAAACCTTGGCGAAGCGGCAATTGACCCCCTGTGTGCGCTTGCAGGCGCAAGGGGCGTGAGTATCAAAACTGGCTCTAGGGGTCTACGGATTTTGAACGACTCCATCGAATCCTCGCAGGGTGCCATTCCCTTCGATCATCTGGTGTTGGCCCTGCCTGCGCGAGACTGCTGCCGCATCTGGCAGCAGAGCGAACTGCCAGCAACGGCCGAATACCAGCGCTGGTCAAGCGTTGAGACCCGCGGTATCGCAACCCTCTGGGCCCTTCAAAACAAGAGTGGTCCGCACCTGCCGACGAGTCGCCTCGATTGCTCAAGGGGCCATCTCATCCTTCACCGCCCGCCGGGAGAATGGGGGCAGGTCCATGCCGCTGTTCACAGTGCAGTTCACCCAGCCAGTGACTGGGTGACTGCCGAAGATGCACTGCGCCGATCGATGCCCCCGCCGCTCTCCGAGTCGACCACCGAGACTCGACTGACCCATGAGCGTCACGCCACCTGGGCCTGCACGGCCGAGGCCGTTGATACAGGTAGAGCCTGGGGTCTGCCACAGACGGGGGTCGCCCGAATATGGCGGGCAGCCGATGACATGGCGATTGGATTTCCTGCAACGATTGAGTCGGCAGTCATCGGGGGGCGCCTGTGCGCCCAAGCCATTCAGAAGAGTTTTTCTAACGCGTCCTGAAGGCGACGCACCGGCAGAATCTCGATTCCATCGATGGCCTTCTTCGGTGCATTGGCCTCGGGAACGAGCGCCTTTGTGAACCCAAGACGTGCCGCCTCTCGCAGCCGCTCCTGCCCTCGTGGCGAAGGCCGTATCTCGCCGGCGAGCCCGAGCTCCCCGAAGATGATCAGGCCAGATTGCAGGGGGCGGTTGCGCAACGATGAGACCACTGCAGCAAGAATGGCCAGGTCGGCCGCAGTCTCTTGAATGCGAACACCGCCGACCGCATTCAAATACACATCCTGATCGAAGCAGGCAATCCCGCAATGCCTGTGAAGGATGGCCAGGAGCATGACCAGTCGTTGTGGGTCGAGTCCAACACAGAGCCGGCGCGGTGCGCCCGACTGCGCCTGATCCACAAGGGCCTGCACCTCAACCAGAAGCGGCCGAGTTCCCTCTTGGGTTGCAACCACACAGGCGCCCGGCACACGACTCGAGTTGGTATGGGAGGACCCCAGCTGCGCCTCGGATAAGAAGAGCGCCGAAGGATTCGAGATGGGCCGCAGACCGCGGTCGGTCATTGCAAACACACCCAATTCATTGACTGTGCCGAATCGGTTCTTGACTGCGCGCACCACTCGAAACGAGGCCTGTGCATCGCCCTCGAAATAGAGCACCGCATCGACCATGTGCTCAAGCACGCGTGGGCCAGCAAGGGCGCCCTCTTTGGTGACATGGCCCACCAAAAACAAACCACTGCCCGATGACTTGGCCCAACGCGTGAGTTGGCCGGCCGACTCACGGACCTGAGAGACCGAGCCGGCGGCCGAGCCGATGGCCTCTGAAAAAACCGTTTGAATCGAGTCGACGACCAAGAGCTGTGGCTTGGTTTTCTCGAGGACCAGCAAAATCCGCTCGAGCTGGGTCTCTGCAAGAATTTGGATTGAGGCCAGCGCCGCCTCGGTCAGCCCAAGTCTTCGCGCGCGCATGGCCACCTGCTCACTGGATTCCTCACCGGTCACATACAAAAGCCGCTGGTTTGGATTGCCCACGCAGTGCTCCGAGAGGGCCTGCAGCAACAAGGTGGACTTGCCAATTCCTGGGTCACCACCGAGCAGGACCACCCCACCTGGGACCATTCCACCACCCAAGACGCGATCGAACTCATCGAGCCCCATGCTCCAGCGCGCCTGCTCGCTCAGTTGTACATCGGAGAGCCGCTGGATGCCTGCGCTCGGGGCAAAGCCGGAAGCGGCCCGGCCGCCACCCAGTCCCGACTCAAGGGTGTTCCAACTGCCACAGCCATCGCACTGGCCTTGCCACTTGGCAAAGGCTTGGCCGCATGCCTGGCATACAAATGCCAACTTCTCTTTTGCCATGCGACTAGCCGTCCGACGATCGTCTGGGTACGCGCTCGGTGACTCCGGTCATGAGCTCATAGGCAGAGGTGGCACAGTGCTTGGCCACGGTATCGATGGGCAAGGCCTGCCCCCAGAGTTCCACCTCAGCGCCCACCTCTGCAGACGGATGGCGAGAGAGGTCCAAAGTGAGCATATCCATCGAGACCTGCCCGACCAGCGGGCAGAGATGCCCGCTCACCCAAACCGGCGTGCCGTCGGGCGCCGCGCGCATAACGCCATCGGCATAACCAGCGGCCACCACACCGATTCGCATCGAACGCTTGGCGACGAATCGGCCGCCATAGCCCACTGCATCGCCGGCCTCGAGACTCTGAATCGAGATGAGCCGACTCCGCAACGATGCCGCACCAACCAGGCCCAATTGCTGTGACGTTTGATCCGGCAGAGGGCTTGCCCCATAGAGGGCGAGGCCCGGGCGCAGCCAACCCAAGCGGGCATCGGAATGACGAAATGCTGCCGCGGAATTGGCCACCGAGAGCGGTTCATCGGGATGTCGATCGAGTCGGGTCGTCATTGCCTTGAAGAGGCGCAAAGGCAAATGAACGCCCTCGGCATCCTCCGCGCTGGCGAAATGCGTCATCATGCCAACGCCACCGGGCAGGAGTCGACGCATCTGCTCGACTCGATCGGCCAACCAAGGCAGGCTGGCCGATGGAAATCCCAAACGATTCATCCCGGTGTTGAGCTTGATCCATATGCGACCGAGGGTGCCCTTTGATTCGCTGCGCTCGTAACGCGCAAAGAGCCGGTTGATCTGCTCATGGGTGTGGACCACCATATCGAGACCAAGCCGATGGGCCTCTTCCAAGTCATCGTGATCGAAGGCACCCTCGAGCAATAGAACAGGCTTGGTCCATCCTCGATCCCGAAGAAAGACCGCCTCCTCGATATCCAAGACCGCAAGGCCATCGGCCTGTGCAAAGCCATCGACCACCGCCTCTAGTCCATGGCCATAACCACGCGCCTTGATGACTGCCCAGACCGAGGCCCCTAGGGAGAGTTGCCGAATGCGCTGAAGGTTCGCACGCATCGCCGATGGATGAACGCGCAATTCAATGGGCCGAGACATGCGCCCATTGTAGGTCCTTGAAACCCTAGCCTTCCATCATAGAATTTCGCATAGCCACGAGATCCTCCCAGGCGCGACGCCGCGATGCGGCCTGGCGAAAGGCTGTCGGATCAGGAATCCAAACCGCCATCTCATCCTCCAAGGCGGCTGCTGCGACGCCCTCACCCGCAAGTCGAATCCGCAGGCAAGCCCCACTGCCGGTTGCAGTTCCCTCATCGGACCAATGCCTGGTCGTTGCTCGACCCACAAAGACGTGGTCGACCATCGCGCAAACCACCCGATGCACAGTCGAGTCACGAATAGAGGCATCCATGACGATTTGCAGGGGGCGCCTTGGCACTGCCCGCTGAATCCAAAGGGGGTTGAGGCCCAGGACCGATAGCGCCGAGGCGGTCATCATGCGGTGCACTCCGCCGACTCTCTATTCGCGATGCCACTGACACCACGGGCAAGAACCAAGGCGTCTTCACGTTGGCCATCGTTGTCCGGGTAGTAGCCCTTTCGCATGCCAATCTCATCAAAGCCATTGCGCTGATAGAGGCGCAGTGCCGCTCGATTGCTCGGACGCACCTCGAGCAGTACCCGCTCAATTCCCAGCGTCCGAAGCCCATCCATCCACTTCATGAGCATCCACTGGCCAAGGCCCCGTCGATGCCGAGCCGGCGCAATGGTGAAGTTCAAGAGATGGGCCTCATCGACCACTCGCATCCAAACCAAGTAGCCGACCATCACGCCCTGATCCACCAAGACCTCACCCACGTAACCCGCCGCAAGGGAGTCCTTGAAGTTTCCCGTTGTCCATGGATGTGGATAGGCCTGGTTCTCGATCACCATGATGGAGGCCAAATCGTTGTGTTGCATGGGGCGCATGCGCATTGCAGATTCCGACTGCCGCTCCTCGATCGTCTGGGCAACCCGCTCGCGAACATAGAGCGGCTGGGCATGGGCAACATCCACAAGATGAAGAGTTGAATCATTGGCTGCCATTCGATCGCCCATTACCGCAGCTGCCCAACCCGCGAGACTGCAGGCACTCGGGCAGGCGGCAAAGGGACCCACGAGTTCCGATTGACTCGGCGCAAGAACGCGCTCCACCCCATCAATGGGCTGGCTCGCGACCACAACTGCTGGATCGCCTACCAGCTGAAGACCCATATGACTGGGGCGCCACTGAACAAGCGCCCGATAACTCTCGCCAAGACGCGCATCGAATAGAACCTCAAGGACCGCGTCTGAGCGAATGCCACGGGTCTCAACGAACCAGCGGGCAACCGCCTCGAAGGCACTGATCAACATCACGCGAAGACCCAGCGCGGTGGCGAGGCCTTGGACGAATCCCACCCCAATGCGCAAACCCGTGAACGAACCGGGACCATGGACCACGGCCAAGCCGCGGAGCGCGCCCCATTCAATCCCTGCCTCCTCGAGCAGGCGGCTGCCCATCGGAAGGAGATCGCTCGCCTGAGAGCGACCCGAAGGGGATGAGGCAGCAAGCCAATGGTTCGGACCAAGCACGACAACAATCGAGGTCACCGAGCCAGAGGTGTCCACCACCAATGCGGGATAACCAAACCCCATACGACTAGGGCGCAACCGCCCGAAGAACCACCGAGGCCTGCGCAGCAATGCCTTCTGCGCGACCAGTAAAACCCAAGTGCTCCGTGGTGGTGGCTTTCACATTGACCAACCCACAGCGGGTGTCCTCACTGATGTTCTGGATCATCGCAGGGATGTGTGGCGCCATCTTCGGGGCCTGGGCAATGATGGTTGCATCGAGTTGCCAGACCCGAAGACCAAGACCGGCAACACGATCAACCACCGTTCGCAAGAGAACGCGACTGTCAGAGTCTTTGTAAGCGCTGTCTGTATCGGGGAAATGCTTGCCGATATCGCCCAGACCCGCCGCACCAAGAATTGCATCGGCAATGCTGTGAAGAAGCACATCGGCATCGGAATGTCCAAGCAGCCCCTTTTCATGGGGGATGTGAACACCGCCGATCATCAGCCGACGTCCCTCCACCAGGGCGTGGACATCAAAGCCCGTGCCCACACGGGGGAAGTCATCTGCCACTGCCTGAGAAAGGCGAGCCTGCGGGTCTTTGGATGGGTCCACAAAATCCTCTTCGAACGTCATTTTAATGTTGGAGCGATGGCCCGGCACCAGATCGGGAGAACGGCCCGCATGCTCCATTGCACTGGCCTCATCGGTGGCCTCGGGGTGCAGATGAAGTGCTTTCACCAGTTCATTGAGCGCAAACATCTGGGGCGTCTGTGCAGCCCAGAGTCCATCCCGAGGAACGGTCTTAGCAATGCGGCGTCCACCCTCCGACTGCTTGACTGTATCTGCAATTGGAAGGGCAAGAATGGCCCCGTGGGCGCTGGCCAGACCTGACTCCAGCAGTCGAATGAGCTCTGGCTCTCTCACCCATGGCCTGGCCGCATCGTGAACGAGCACCCAGTCCATATCGGTGGCCGCCTCTTTGCAGCCCTGGGCAATCAGTTCAAGACCAGCCAAGACCGAGGCAGAGCGGTTTGCCCCTCCAATCTTGACTGCGGCCAGCCGAAGGTCACTCGAGGCAATGCGAGGGTGATTGCAGAGAATTGAATCGATTCCGTCTGACACCCAATCGTTGTCGTCTGGTGCAAGGACCACCAAAATGCCAGCGAAGTCTGAGCGACTCCCCAGCACGGAGAGCGCCGAGATGGTCTGAACAAGCATCGGAACGCCGGTCTCGAGCGGCCAATATTGCTTGGGCTTTGAGAGGCCGGCCCGGCTGCCCGAGCCGGCGGCAGGAATGACCGCCCAGATACATCGCGCCTTGGGCCCGGGTGAACCATGGGTCAATGCGCTCTGGCGAGATGCGCTGGCCCAGGCGAGTACCTCGCCTCGAGTCAGAAGAAACCGGGTCTTTGCTTGCATGGCCCTAAAATTAACAGATGAACACCCTTGCCGAGGCCAAAGCGTGGCTTCGCGACCCCATTGCCTTGCACGAAAAGACACGACCGGTGGCCGGGCAGTCGCTGGCCCTGCCCATGGAGCATGGATCGGCCGACAGTCTCCTGCTGTCTGGTTGGGCCGAGGGGCTCATTGGTCAGAATCGGCACCGGGGCGCCGGCAGTCTCATTGTTGCGAGCGACGCGGCCCACGCCACTCGACTGGCGGGCGAACTCAGTCAGTTCAATCCCGCCCTCTGTGTTCGGCTTCTCAGTGACTGGGAAACCCTCGCCTACGAGGCCTTCTCTCCCCACCAAGACCTGATCTCCGATCGACTGCTCGCTCTCTACGAATCCCTGCAAGGTGGTGTCGATGTTCTGGTGGTTTCGGCGGCCACCGCGCTGCAGCGAATCTGCCCACCAAGCTTTCTTGCGGCCAATACCTTTTTTATTAAGCCCGGTCAGTCATTGCGACTCGAGAGCCTTCGCGAGCAACTGCGAACCGCTGGCTACAACCCCGTGAGCCAGGTCGTGTCTCCAGGCGAATACGCCCTGCGCGGCGGAATCATTGATCTCTTCCCCACGGGAAGCACCCTTCCCTATCGAATCGAACTCCTCGACGATGAGGTCGACTCGCTTCGCGTCTTCGATCCAGACAGCCAACGAACCATTCATCCCGTCAATGAGATTCGTCTGCTGCCAGGGCGCGAGTATCCCCGCGACGAGGCCTCGGCCATGCGGTTGCGCGCGAAATGGCGCGAACAGTTTGAGGGCGACCCATCGCGCTGCAGCCTCTATCGCGATGCAGCCAATGGGGTCTTCGGTGCGGGCATTGAGTATTACCTGCCCCTTCTCTTTGAAGAGCCACTCGGGAGCATCTTCCAGTACCTGCACCCCCAGGCCGAGTTGGTCTTCTTGGGCAACATCGAGCCCTCCATGCAAGAGTCGATGGCCGATGCCCGGTCGCGCCACGAGTTTCTCAAGCACGACATCGAGCGTCCCGTGCTGCCGCCCGATCAGATTTTTCTATCCCCGGAAGAGTTCTTTCTTCTCTCCAAGACCTGGTCGCGCCTGACGATTTCAAGGCCACAGTCCGAAGGCTTGAGCCAGCCTGTCCCGGATGTTCGAGCCGATCGTCGAGCCGCAAATCCACTGTCGCGGCTGGTTGATGTGCTCTCCGCAGCGCAGGAAAGAGACGAGAAGATTTTGATGGTGGCCGAGACCAAGGGCCGGGAGGAGACCCTGATTCAGTACCTCGCCGAGGCCAACATTGGATGCGAGTCGGTGGAGTCCTGGCAACAGGTCATCGAGACCAATCCCCGACCGGGCACACTGCTGACCTGGAGTGCGCAAGTGCAGTCGGGCTTCAAAGCCCCTTGGCTTGGCTTAACGCTTATCACCGAGACCGAACTCTTCGCAGAGATGGAGCGTCGGCGACGCCACGGTGCAAAGTCTCGAGAAACCAATGTCGATGCAATCATTCGCGACCTCTCGGAGCTCAAACCGGGCGACCCGGTCGTGCATCTCCAACATGGGATTGGCCGCTATCGGGGCCTTGAGCACCTTGATCTTGGCGAAGGTGAGACCGAGTGCCTCAAGCTTACCTATCAGGGCGACAGCGTTCTGTATGTGCCGGTCTCCCAACTGCACCTGATTGGACGCTACAGCGGAACCAGCCCCGATTCCGCACCGCTTCATTCATTGGGGAGCGGCCAGTGGGAGCGTGCACGCGCCCGGGCGGCCAAGCAGGCCCGTGATACGGCTGCCGAACTCCTCAATCTCTATGCCAGACGGGCGGCCCGGCAAGGGCATTCCTTTCGTTTCGAACCTCGCGATTACGAGCGCTTTGCCGACGGATTCGGATTCGAAGAGACGCCCGATCAATTGGCCGCCATTCATGCGGTTGTGCAAGACATGGTCAAAGACAAGCCCATGGACCGCCTCATCTGCGGAGATGTCGGCTTTGGCAAGACAGAGGTCGCGCTTCGTGCCGCCTTCATCGCGGTACTCGATGGCAAGCAAGTGGCCGTGCTCTGCCCAACCACCCTTCTTGCCGAACAGCACTTTCAAACCTTCCAGGATCGATTCAGCAGCTGGCCGGTGCGCATCGCCGAGCTCTCGCGGTTTAAGACTGCAAAAGAAATTCAGCAGGCCCTTGCTGGCCTGGAGTCCGGTGAAGTCGATATTGTGATTGGTACCCACAAGATTCTCTCTGCACAGACCTCCTTCCACCGCCTGGGCTTGGTCATCATCGACGAAGAGCATCGATTCGGCGTGCGGCAGAAGGAGGCACTCAAGAACCTTCGCGCCGAGGTGGATGTCTTGACCCTGACCGCCACCCCAATACCGCGAACCTTGGCCATGAGCCTCGAGGGAATTCGCGACTTCTCGGTGATTGCAACCGCGCCGCAGAAGCGCCTTGCAATCAAAACAATGGTGCGACGGGAATCGCCCTCGACGGTGCGAGAGGCCCTGCTTCGTGAGCTCAAGCGCGGTGGGCAGTCGTATGTGCTGCACAACGAGGTCAGCACCATGCAGAATCGATTCGAGGCACTCTCGGCCCTGGTGCCCGAGGCTCGCATTGGAATTGCCCACGGGCAGATGGCAGAGCGTGAGCTGGAGCAAGTCATGCGCGACTTCAACCAGCAGCGCATCAATGTGCTTCTCTCCACCACAATCATTGAGACAGGAATCAATGTCCCCACGGCCAACACCATCGTGATGTATCGGGCCGACCGCTTTGGTCTCGCCCAGCTTCACCAACTCCGCGGTCGAGTGGGTCGCTCACACCACCAAGCCTATGCTTACCTATTGGTTCCCGATGAAACCGCGGTCTCAAAGGACGCGATCAAGCGACTCGAGGCCATTCAAGCCATGGAAGAGCTCGGCAGCGGATTCTTTTTGGCCATGCACGATCTGGAGATTCGCGGTGCCGGGGAAGTCTTGGGCGACAGCCAATCCGGCGAAATGACCGAAGTGGGCTTCCAGCTCTACAACGACATGCTCTCAGAGGCGGTCGGTGCGCTGAAGGCCGGGCGCGAGCCCGACATGGATGCGCCCTTGAAAGCCATTACCGAGATCAATCTCCATCTGCCGGCACTTCTGCCCGCAGACTACTGTGGCGATATTCACGAGCGACTCACACTCTATAAACGACTGGCGTCGGCCTCGGATCTTGAGTCCCTCGAGGCCATTCAAGAGGAACTCATCGACCGGTTTGGGAAGCTCCCGGATGCCGCCCGGGGGCTGATCGAGACGCACCGCCTTCGCATTCGGGTCAAGGCACTGGGTATTCGCAAGCTCGATGCCACCAGCGACCATGTGGTGATGCAGTTCGATCGAGAGGCACCCGTGGACCCAGCCCTGGTGATTCAAATCATTCAAAAAGACAATCGATTCAAACTCGCCGGCCCAGAGAGAATCAAAATGACTGCCTCCTCAGAGGACCTCTCACGCCGCCTCGTCCATGTGCGCGAAGCAATCTTTCTTTTGTTTCCATCGCACGCCAAGTCTTAGACTCAGTCGCCCACACACCCATGCAGACAAATGAGGAACAAAGAATGCGAGGCCATCTTGTGCTGGTATCGGGCAGCCAACCCAATGCAGACGGCGCTCTACGAACAATCGATCCCGCCCTGGGTCGCTCGCTCGCCAACCTGATCGAGCGGCCGCTCGCACGTTCATCCGAGCATGCGGCTGTTATTGGCCCTCTCGATGCCTCAACCGTAGACCACTTCTGTCGCGAAATCCTCGAACGGTTCTCAACCATGTATGGCTGCGACTATTTCTTTGTTCCCCTGGGACGGTCTCTGGGCGACTTCAGCGTGCTTGCCATGGACATGGACTCAACGGTGATCAACATTGAGTGCATTGATGAACTCGCCGACTTCATCGGGAAGAAGGCCGAGGTGGCAGCGGTTACAGCCGCCGCCATGCGCGGAGAAATCAAGGATTACGGAGAAAGCCTCCGGCAACGGGTTCGACTCCTCGATGGTCTCGAGGTGAAGGCCATGGACTCGCTGATTCAAGAGCGGCTTCGAATCAACCCGGGCGCAGCGGAGTTGGTCACCCGGGCCAAGGCGCTTGGGCTCCACACCATGCTGGTCTCGGGTGGCTTCTCGCCAATCACCGACCATGTGGCCTCGAGGCTTGGTTTCGATGAGGTGGTCTGCAACACATTGGGAGTCGATGCGGGTCGGTTCAACGGAACCGTGGTGGGGCCTATTATTGATGGCCCTGCCAAGCAGGGTGCGGTTGCCGACCGTTGCAAGCAGCGCTCCAAACCGAGTTCATCGGCCATTGTCTTTGGCGACGGCTCCAACGACATCCCCATGATGCAGATTGCAGGAATGAGTGTGGCTTATCGTGCGAAGCCTTCTGTGCGTGAAGTCGCCCTAGCCCGAATTGACCACGGGCGACTCGACAGCCTCTTGCATGCGTGGGATGAATCGCTCAAAGCCGCTGTATAGAAGGTAATGCTGCCCCGAGCAGCGCCCAAAGAGACTCAGATTCACGCGACGGGCGACATCGAGTCCCATCTGGGTCACGCCAGAGCGAGAGAGCAAGAACGGAATGCCCATCTGCGCGCCTTTAATCACCATCTCGGATGTGAGGCGACCCGTGGTGTAGAAGACCAAGCCTGCTCCATCGAGTCCCTCAAGCCACATTCGGCCGGCAATTGCATCAACGGCATTATGACGGCCCACGTCCTCGATGAACATTAAAAGCTCGGTGCCGCGAAAAAGTGCGCAGCCGTGAACGGACCCTGCCTGTTTGTAGATGGAGCGATGCTGCCTCACAACATCGACAATGCCGACCAGGGTCTGGTGATCGAGACGTGCACTTGGAGCGAGTGAAATGGAATCGATGTCCGAGAGAATGTCGCCGAAGATGGTGCCCTGTCCACAGCCAGTGGTGATGGTTCGTTTCTCTTGGCGTTCATTTAAAAATCGAATGCCATCGCGAGTCACCACCGAAGCAGCGGCCACCTCCCAGTCCACCTGAATCGAAACAAGCTCCTCGAGCGACTGAACAAACCGTTGATTCTTCAGATAACCCAACACAAGGGCCTCGGGCGCACCGCCCAAGGTCATAAGGGTAACCAACTCCTGCTTGTCGACATAGACCGTTAGGGGGCGCTCTCCTGGAATCAGGATGGACTTGCGCCGACCCTGGTCGTCTATGACCTCGGCCTCTGCAACCAATGGAATGGCAGCGTCACTGAGTATGGGGTGCTGACTCATGGGTGTGGGTGCATCTCAGGCAAGCAATTCCGAAAGACGCGAGGCCTCCAACTCGGGGCATGGCCTCTCGTAGCCCTCATAGCCATCGAGCCGATCGGTCCAATCGTTCTCTGCGAGCATGGCGATAAGTTTTTCAACGCCGGGCGTGGCCAATTCCTGTTCCCGACAGACAATCCAATAATCCTCGTCAAAGAGAGGCACAAAACCAAGGCCACGGTCTCGAGCTGCCGATTCCAAGCCCAGTCCCGCCTCTGCGGCACCGCTCCAAACCGCCTGCGCAACCGCCGCGTGCGAGGGTTCCTCGAAACGGTAGCCTTGAATGGAGTCTGCGGATACACCATGGTCGTCGAGCCAGGCATCGAGAAAGAGTCGGGTGGCGGCCCCAGGAAGGCGGTTAACGAATCGGAAGGTGCCATTGAGAAGGTCGGGCAATCCCTTTAGGCCCAGGGGATTGTTGGCCTCCACGATGAGCCCCTGGGTTCGCCGAGCGAATGGAATGAGCAGACCATCGGCCCCCGCAGCAGACTTTCGCATGGCCTCCTTGAGTCGGCGGATGGTTCCCTCGAGGTCGTGCCGCGATCGCGGCACATGAAATCCAGCAAGTTGAGATCGGGCATCGGAATACCGAGCCAAGGCCTCGAGGCTGCCACAGAAACGCAGCTCCAAGTGCAGACCACGCTCGACTGCTGTGTCGCGGAAGCGGGCCAAGGCATCGTCATGGCTGGCTGGAATACTCACGACATGGGCGTCGTCATCAAAGGCCGTGCCGAAGACGCGCTCTAAATCCGCTCGCAGCGCGGCGATCTGAGGCGAGAGCCGCGACTGAACCTGACGCTCGGCCCAGAGAAGTTTTTGACCAAACGTTGTGAGCTGGGCCTTCTGGCCTTTTTCCCAGACGATCAACTCACGCTCGAAACGTGCCTCCCAGCGCTTTAGCTCTCCCCAGACATGGCGGTAAGAGAATCCAAGGGTGTGGGCCGCCGCTGAGATGGAGCCACGTCGCTCAACGGCATCGAGCATCTGAATGAGCGGGTGATGAACCAGGTCATCGCTCTGTGACTGATCGGCCAGGCTATAAGCCAGCGAGACCCGAAGCGGGCGGTGGAATCCCCTATGCATAACTGGTTATATGGTGCGCTGCGATTGAAGCCTCTAGCATACGCCCTCTAATGAGTGACATCTCTCAAAGCATTGCGATTGCAACGCAACTCGTCCTCGATCTCGACCCAGGCCTTGTTGCAATCGTTGCCCGTTCATTCACAGTCAGCGTATCGGCAACGGCCTTCGCCTGCCTAATTGGCTGCACCCTCGGTGCAATGCTCGGCGCACGAGACTTCAGTGGCAAGCGCATCACCATTCTGCTGCTCAATACCTATGTGGCCATTCCTGCCGTTGTGGTGGGTCTTATTACCTATCTTCTGCTTTCGCGCTCGGGTCCTCTGGGAAGCCTTGGCTGGCTCTTTAGTCTGCAGGCCATGATTTTTGCGCAGACGCTGCTGGTGATCCCCCTGGCGGCCACCATGACACGCCAACTCATCGAGGATGCCGACCGACGAATCGGCGAGGGCCTTCGCTCGATGGGGGCTGGCCTGCTTGCTCGTGCACTCTTGCTACTGGTTCATGAGCGTGCGGCACTGCTCACCATTCTGATCACCTGCTTTGGCCGTGCGATTGCAGAGGTGGGCACGGTCATGATGGTCGGCGGCAACATCGATGGATTCACCCGGGTGATGACCACAGCCATCGCGCTCGAAACAAGCAAGGGTGACCTGCCCCTGGCCATCGGCCTTGGAATTGTTCTCCTCATGGCCGTCTTGCTTCTCAACCTGCTCCTCTTCGCAGTGGCCCACCGCAGCCCAGGGCAGGAGGCACGGTCGTGATTCGAATCAACAGCCTGCGCGTCATTCGGATGCAAGAACCCATCCTTCAGATTGACTCACTCCACATCGGCGCAGGAGAGGTCGTGGGTCTCATGGGGCCCAACGGAAGTGGGAAGACCACCCTGCTGCGGGCCCTGCATGGGCTTATTCCTGAATCACGCGGCCAGGTTCAGACCGAGCTGGACCTGCGCATTGCAATGGTGTTTCAACGCAGCCAATTGCTGCACCTGTCTGCGGGGCTCAACCTTCGACTCGCCGCCTGGTTCGCGGGCAGAACCTGGCAAGAAGCGAGGCCGCTCGTAGACAAGTCACTTCAAAACATGGGTCTTCTCGATCTGAGGGAGCGGCTGGCCACCCGACTCTCTGGCGGTCAGCAACAGAGGCTCTCTCTGGCAAAGGCGCTGATTCGCCAGCCCGATTTGCTTCTGCTGGACGAGCCACTCTCGGCACTCGACGCCGAATCAAGCACTCAATGCATCCAAACACTCTCTGGGTTTGTCAACGAGAACCGCCCGCTGACCAGGCCACGGACGATTGTCTTTAGCTCTCACTCCGAGGCACAGACATTGGCGCTCGCCAGCCGCATTATTCGCCTCGAGAAAGGGCGAATCATCGAGGACAAACCGGTGCGAGCATCCTCTTAAACAAGGCCATCGAAAGGAATCACAGAGACTCGATCGCCCTTGGCCACAAGCGAGGCATCGTGATCGAGCATGACCAGGCAATTGGCATCGCTCATCGAGCGCAGAATGCCAGAGCCCTGGCCCCCAGTGGTTCTCACCCGGGTCTCGCCCTTGGCGTCGACAAATAAGACACCGCGTCGATACTCGGTCCGACCTGCACGCTTGGGAATCTCCTCATCGCTCACCGCCTGCATCACCACGCCGCCCTCGCCCTTGGCTCCCATCATCGACAAGAGTCCGGGGCGTACAAAGAGATAGAAGGTCACCATGACCGCCACCGGATTGCCAGGCAATCCAAAGAGCACGGCTGAGTCTCCCTCGCCGACACGTGCTCCCGACCAGATACGACCGAAGGCCATGGGGCGACCCGGGCGCATTGCAATGCGCCAGAAGGTAACGTCACCAAGCTTGGCCATCATGGTCTTAATAAAATCGGCCTCTCCCACCGACACGCCACCCGAGGTCACGATTGCATCGGCAGAGCTCGCGGCCTGACGAAAGGCTGCCTCGAGAAGCTCGGGTTGATCGGGGACGACCCCCATATCAACAACGTCCACACCGAGTCGGGCCAGCATGCCAAAGAGCGTGTAACGATTGCTGTCATACACACAGCCCGGATCGAGTGCCTCACCGACTGAGCGCAGCTCATCGCCTGTTGAGAAGAATGCGACTCGCACGCGCCTGCGGACCCCCAACTCCGAAAACCCAAGAGAGGCCGCCAAGCCAAGATCCGCGGGCCGAATGATTCGACCGGCCGACAAGGCGGGCTTGCCCTGTGTGAGGTCCTCGCCCATCAGGCGGCGGTTGTCACCGCGTCGAACCGCCTTCGAGAGGAACCGAATGGTCTGCCCATCGCGTTCGGTGAACTCCTGCGGAATGACGGTGTCGCAGCCGCTGGGCATCACCGCTCCTGTCATGACTCGAACACAGTGCCCCGGCTCACAGTGGCCATTGAACTGGCGTCCCGCGAAGGCCTCTCCTTTGACCGTGAAAGAGAGTGTTTCCCCAGCACCGGCTATGCAACCACCGTCAAAGGCATAGCCATCCATGGCTGCGTTGTCATGACTCGGGACATTAATCGGAGAAACCAAGTCTTTGGCCAAGACCCGGCCGAGGGCGGCACGAACGGGAACACGCTCGACTGCCCAATCGATTTCACGTGGCGCGCATAGCGCCTCAATGACTTCAATGGCCTTGGAGACACGCAAGGCGTCGGGGTCGTAGCCCGAGAGGCATGAAACTATCTGATCCAGCTGCGTCAACGCTGACATGACGAATCCTCGCTGTGAATAGAGAGACCTTGACTCAATGCCTCAAGCTCATCGAGTGTGTTGGCATTGGCAAAGGCATTCTTTGACTCAAAAGAAACCTGGGCAACCCCAATCGAGCGAACCCACTCATCGATCTTGCGCCCCCCAGACCCGAGGTAGTCGCGAAGGCCTGAGACGGCAGAGGTCTTTACGCAGAGAAAAACAGGCTGCCGCTGTGTACGGCCTTCTTCGCTCGGGCTCAGAGGATAGGCCGCCAGGCATCCCTCACGCTCTGCGGCATTCATTAATCGCTCCACCAAATCGAGAGGAAAGAAGGGAACATCGCAGGGGACCACCTGAAGCCACTCCGTCTCGCAATGTTCTAAGCCAACCAAAATTCCTGCCAGAGGGCCCTGGAAGCCCTCAAGGCTGTCCCCAAGAACCCCAACGCCAAGCGCCTCGTAATGCGCCTGGTTGCGATTCGCACTGACGAGCAACTGACTGACCTGACGCCGAAGCCGCTCCATCGCTCGCTGTGCAAGCGGCTGCCCTTGAAACTCAACCAGGCCCTTGTCGCGGCCATGCATTCGCGAACCCTGGCCACCCGCTAACACAAGGCCCGTGACCTGTTCAGAGTAATTAGGCATTGATGCCCTGGCTGGCCAAGTATTCGTCGTAGCTGCCCTTGAAATCGGTGACCGAGCCATCACCAGTCATGGCCCAGATGCGATTGGCAACCGCATTGACGAACTCGCGGTCATGGGAGACCACAAAGAGGGTTCCCTGAAACTTCTCAAGCGCCATCTGCAGTGATTCGATCGACTCCATGTCCAAGTGATTGGTCGGCTCATCCATGATGAGCACATTGGCCCGCTCGAGCATAAGGCGACCAAAACTCATGCGGTGTTTTTCTCCACCTGACAACACAGAAACCACTTTGTGAACTTCGTCGCCAGAGAACAACAATCGACCAAGAATCGAGCGAATGGCCTGATCGTCATCGCCCTCCTGGCCAAAGCGCTGCAGCCACTCGGTCAGCGTGCGCGATTGCTCAAACTCCGGATAGACGTCCTGCGCCATATAGCCAATTTGCGCATTCTCGGACCACTTCACAAGGCCTGAATCCACACCGACACCACCCAGTTCCGCGCCAATCAGGGCCTTGACCAGGGTGGACTTGCCCGCCCCGTTTGGTCCGACAACCGCAATTTTCTCTCCAGCCTCGACCATCAATGAGACCTTGTTTAGAACTGGACTGCCCCGCTCGTAGGTCTTGACCACGCTCTGCAAATGCACCGCCTGGCGATAGAGTTGTTTGGTCTGTTCGAACCGAATGAAGGGGTTCTGACGCGAGGAGGGTCGAACATCGACAGCCTCGGACTGAATCTTTTCAATGAGCTTTCGACGAGAGGTGGCCTGCTTGGCCTTGGACTTGTTTGCAGCAAATCGGCGAACAAACTCTTGGAGTTCACTGACGCGGTCTTTGCTCTTTGCATTGGCCGCCATGAGCCGTGCCCGAGACTCGGTCGATGCAAGCATGTAGTCATCGTAGTTGCCGGGATATATCCGAATCTCGCCGTAGTCCACATCGGCCATGTGCGTGCAGACCTGATTCAAGAAGTGTCGATCGTGCGAGATGATGATCATGGTGCTGTCGCGATCGTTGAGCAGGTCCTCGAGCCAGCGAATGGTGTCGATGTCTAGGTTGTTGGTGGGCTCATCGAGCAGCAGAACATCTGGATTCCCAAAGAGCGCCTGGGCCAGCAGCACCCGCAGTTTCCATCCCGGCGCAATCTCGCGCATGGGGCCCTGGTGTTGCTCAAGCGGAATGCCAGCACCGAGAAGCAATTCTCCGGCCCGGGCCTCGGCGGTGTAGCCATCGAACTCTGCGAATCGTGCCTCAAGGTCGGCGGCCCGCATATAGTCTTCTTCGGTGGCCTCTGGATTGGCGTAGATCAAATCGCGCTCGGTCATCGCTGTCCACATCTCTTCATGGCCCATCATCACAACGTCGAGCACACGGACATCCTCGTAGGCGAATTGGTCTTGGCGAAGCTTGCCGAGCCGGATCATTCCCTCTTTAGTAACCGACCCACTGCTCGCCTCGAGATCATCGCCAAGAATCTTGATAAAGGTGGACTTGCCGCAGCCGTTGGCACCAATGAGCCCATAGCGATTGCCCTCGGTGAACTTGACCGAGACATTCTCAAAGAGCGGCTTGCCGCCAAATTGCATCGTGATATTGGCCGTCGACAACATATCAATTCCCTTTAATAAATCGTTTAACGCGAGACCCAGCGGCGCGCGTTGTTAAACATCTCCATCCATGGCGAGGCATCGCCGTATGCGTCAAATGACCTTGGGCGCCAGGAGAGCTGAACATTCCGAAAGACGCGCTCGGGATGCGGCATGAGAATGGTGACCCGGCCATCGTCATTGGTCAGGCCGGTGACCCCCTTGGGAGACCCATTGGGGTTGTATGGGTAGGCCTCCGCAGCCTCGCTGCCGGGAGAGACAAAACGAAGGGCGATGTGCGCTTGGGCCTCGGCATTCTTTGTTTTACTGGTCCACTGGGCCCGGCCCTCGCCGTGAGAGACCACGACCGGCAGTCGGGCACCCTGCATCCCATCGAAAAACAGTGAAGGCGAATGCACAATCTCCACACAAGACAAACGGGCCTCGAACTGCTCGGACTCATTGCGCACAAACCGAGGCCAGGCCGCCGCGCCCGGAATGATTGAGGCCAACCCAGAAATCATCTGGCAGCCATTGCAGACTCCCAAGGCAAAACGATCGGCCCTATGAAAGAAGTCGGTGAAGGCATCGCGCAGTCGGGCGTTGTAGAGAATGGAGCGTGACCAGCCCTGGCCCGCGCCCAGAACATCACCGAAGGAGAAGCCCCCGCATGCAACAAAGCCGCGAAAGTCGAGCAGATCCACGCGACCGGATGCAAGATCGGACATATGCACATCCCACGACTCAAATCCTGCTCGATCGAAAGCGGCCGCCATCTCCACCTGCCCATTGACCCCCTGCTCGCGAAGAATGGCAACCTTGGGCTGCTGGCCGGTGTGCACGGCCGGCCCTGGGATGAGCCGCTCATGAAGAGAGGTGGGCAGATGAATCGGCATGGGATTGACTGCCTCGAGCTGCGACTTGCGCTCCGACTCCACCACCGCAGGATTGTCGCGGCGGGCCGCAATATCGAATGAGTTCTGACCCCAACTCTTCTGGAGGCTTGCCCGTGATGCGCTGAAAATGCATTTGGCATCGCGGTAGATCTCGATGGCGTCACGGGGATTGAGACTGCCAATCTCATGCGCCTGGGACGAGAGCCCATGTGCCCGAAGGACATCCATCACCCGGGTTCGCTCGGACTTGCGAATCTGAATAACAACACCAATCTCCTCTGCGAAGAGGGCCGCCAGGCTCAGGGCCTCGCGTTGTTCACGGACCTGGTCGGGCCGAATCTTGAAGTCACCCCAATCCTGGGCATGGGGATCAATCGTGAGCAGATCCAAATTCAGTGTGACACCCGATCGCCCAGCAAATACCATCTCGGCCACACACGCCATCAAGCCACCGTCGGAGCGATCGTGATAGGCCAAGACCAGAGATTGCTCCCGTAGGTTTGCGAGGGCTGCATGAAGTCTTGCTAGGGACTCAATGTCATCGAGGTCGGGCGGGGGCCCGCCAAAACATTCCTGCGTGAGCGCAAGAACAGAACCGCCCAGGCGATTCTTGCCCATCCCCAGGTCAATCAGAACCAGAATTCCATCGTCGACCTCGGTGTTGAGTTGCGGTGTCCAGACCCCACGAACATCGGCCACGGGCGCCAATGCGGTGAGGTTGAGAGACACCGGAGAGATCACCGATTGAGAGGCGCCAGACTCCTGCCACTGAACACGCATGCTCAGAGAGTCTTTGCCAACAGGGATGGAGAGGCCCAATCGGGGGCAACTCTCCATGGCCAGGGCCTCCACGGCATCATAGAGAGCTGCATCCTGACCCGGCTCACCACATGCGGCCATCCAGTTGGCGCAGAGCTTGACCTGCTCGAGACGCCCAATGGGTGCAGCAAATAAATTGGTGAGTGCCTCGGCCAGCGCGAGTCGCACAGACGCGGGCGCATCCACCACCGCGACCGGCGAGCGCTCCCCCACGGCGATGGCCTGGCCACCCACACCCTCGAAGTCCCAGAGCGTCACACCCACATCGGCGACCGGCGTCTGCCAAGGACCCACCATCTGATCGCGCGCGGTGAGCCCACCCACTGTGCGATCGCCGATAGTAATGAGAAACTGCTTAGAGGCCACTGTGGGGTGCGATAGGACTGCGTGGATCGCGGCCTCGAGAGAGATCCCCGAGAGACCCATTTCTCCAGAACCCACCGGCAAGCGCTTGACATCGCGACGCATCTTGGGAGGCTTGCCCAGAAGCACTGAGATGGGCATGTCGACAGGGTTGCGCTCGACCGAGGGCGGCGGCACTGCGGTTGATGCCTCCACCCGCAGGAGGTCCTCGGGCACCGCACGGCCCACCACCGAGTAAGGGCAACGCTCCCGGGCGCAGATCTCACCAAAGGCCTTCGCCGACGAGGGCGCAATGGCCAGCACGTATCGCTCTTGGGATTCGTTGCACCAGATCTCCGCCGGCGAGAGCCCCTCTTCATCAACGGGAACTGCGTCCAGCTTGAAAACACCGCCGAGCGAGGCGCCATGCACGAGCTCGGGGAATGCATTCGAGAGCCCGCCGGCCCCCACATCATGGATTGAGAGGATGGGGTTGTTCGCTCCGAGGGCCACACACGCATCGATCACCTCTTGTGCGCGCCGTTGCATTTCTGGATTGCCCCGTTGCACCGAGTCGAAGTCCAGGTCTTCGTCGTTTTGACCAGTCTGCATCGAAGAGGCAGCCCCGCCCCCCATGCCAATGCGCATGCCTGGGCCACCGAGCTGAATGAGGATCGCGTCGGGGGGAACCGGGGCCTTGTGAACCTGCGAATCGGAGATGACCCCGACTCCACCGGCCAACATAATCGGCTTGTGAAAGCCCCAGCGTCGGGCCTCGTGCACCAACTCGAAGCTACGGAAATAGCCCACCAAATTGGGTCTGCCGAACTCATTGTTGAAGGCTGCCGCTCCAAGAGGGCCTTCGGTCATGATCTGCAACGGAGAGGCAATGCGCGTTGGCTGATGCGGCTTGCCGGAAAAATCCAGGGCAGAGACAGAGAATCCTGTGAGCCCTGCCCTGGGCTCGGCACCTCGGCCGGTCGCGCCCTCGTCGCGAATCTCACCGCCCGCACCGGTAGCGGCACCCGGAAAGGGTGAGATCGCAGTGGGATGGTTGTGCGTCTCGGCCTTCAGGACGCTGTGGATCTCTGCGGCTTCTTTGGCATACAAGGAGGCTTTGCCTGCCTGTGGGCGAAGAACAATGGCCTTGTCGCCCTGGAGCACTGCGGCGTTATCGGAATAGGCCGATAGGGTGCCGTGTGGCGTCACCGCATGGGTGTGCCGAATCATCTTGAAGAGACTGCGATCACGGGCCTGTCCATCGACGACAAAGTCGGCATTGAAGATCTTATGACGGCAATGCTCTGAATTGGCCTGGGCAAACATTAGGAGCTCGACATCGCTGGGGTCACGGCCCATCTGCGCATAGGCGTGAAGCAGGTAGTCCACTTCGTCTTCGGATAGCGCGAGTCCCATCTCTAGGTTGGCCCGCTCCAGTGCACTGCGCCCATCGGCATGAAGATCAACAAAGGCAGGGGATTTGGCTTTGGGAGGCTCGAGCCAATCCAAAGGCGGTGAACCCGACTCCAGTCCCTGCTCAATCATGCGGTCCACAAACAAAGCGACGATCGCAGAGGGGATCGGCCCCTCGAGCCCGAGGAAATCAATGCAGACGCCGCGCTCGACGCGGACTATCGACTCGAGACCACATGAGTGAAGAATATCGGTGGCCTTGCTCGACCAAGGCGAGCGTGTTCCTCGGCGAGGGAATACCCAGAGGCGGGCCACTCCGGGCCGGGGGGGCTCAAACGCAGTGTCCGTGCAGTCGAGCAGGTCCTCAACGGGGGCCGAGCCCGGGCGGTCTAGAAGGGCCTCATCGGTCGATGAAACCAGGTATGCCCATCGGGCATTGAAGGAGGAGCAGCCGGTGGATTGCGGCTGGATCCGCTTAAGTAGACTGGCCTGGCGAAAGGCGGAGACGGCGGCCGAACCCGGAAAGCAGCGGACAGAGAGCATGCCGCATTATACGATTCGACCCGCCAAGAGCTGGACGCGATCCTTGCAGTGTGCCGCCAGACCGGCATCGTGGGTAACGATCACCAGGGTCACACCGAGTTCCTCCTGCAGGCCAAAGAAGATCTCCATTACGCGAGCGCCGCTGGCGGCGTCCAGGCTTCCAGTTGGCTCATCGGCAAAAAGAATGCTGGGCCGGCTCACGAATGCCCGGGCCAGCGCAACCCGCTGCTGCTCACCACCAGAGAGAGTGGCGGGGAAGTGATTGGCGCGCTCGGCCAGTCCGACCGAGCGGAGCATCTCCAGCCCGCGATCCCTCGCGTCCACCTCGCCCGCGAGTTCCAGAGGAAGGATGGCGTTCTCCAGGGCGGTGAGTTGGGGCAGGAGTTGGAAGGACTGAAAGACAAAGCCGACTCGACTGCGCCGGCGTGCCGCCCGCTCCTCTTCACCAAGGCTGGAGATTTTCTCTGCGTTCCAAGTGACTTGGCCCGAGGTGGGTACGTCCAACCCGGCAAGCAGCCCCAATAATGTGGACTTTCCGCAGCCCGAGGGCCCTAAAATGGCCAGAGACGACTCCGGCGCCACCTCCAGAGAAATGTCTCTCAATATATGCAGTTCTTCATCGCCATCGGACACCGACTTCGACAAGCCCTCGCAGGCCACCGACCACCCCACGCTCCCTTGCCTCGAGGCGCGAATCGACTCAGCCGCCGCCACTTCTTTTAACACTGCCTCTCTCCTATTTGCTCATCAAAAATCGCATGACCCAACCGCTTGGCCCCACCCAACCAGTGACCCACTCAATCGCTGACGCAGTCTATCGGATGTTTCGCCACGCATTGCTCCTGGTTATCGGCATAGTCTGTTTAGCCGCCTCGCCCCCCATTGCGACTGCTCAGGCAAGTGCCGGTTCCAAAGGCACCCTTCTCATTTACGGCGACAGCCTATCGGCCTCTTACGGCATTGATGTTCAGAGGGGCTGGCCCACGCTATTGACTCAATGGCTCACCACCAACGGACCGCGTCTCAGGGTCGTCAACCGAAGCCTCTCCGGAGAGACCACCCACGGCGGGCTCCAGCGAATGAAACGGGCCCTCATTCAAGAGAATCCCAGTCTTGTGATTCTCGCCTTGGGCGCCAATGACGGGCTTCGCGGACTCTCGCTTACCCAGACGGAAGAGAACCTTCGACAGATGATTCGTCTGGCCAAATCACATGGTGCCCGGGTTCTGCTGGTTGGCATTGCCTTGCCCCCCAATTACGGTGAAGACTTCACCAAGCGATTCGCCGCAATCTATCCAAGGCTCTCGAGGGAGTTGGCCGTGCCCCTCGTGCCTTTCATGCTTGAGGGCTTCGCCACCGATTTGAGTTACTTTCAGGCCGACCGGATTCATCCGAATGAGCGTGCACAACCCCTGATACTTGAAACCATTCTTGGGGGGCTGGTGCCCATGTTGCGAGCGGCCCCCTAGTATGCGAGGCGCTCTCGAATGACTGGAAAATTGCGGCTTCGTCGGCGACTGTCGCTATTTTGTTTTCTGGCCCTGGCACTTGGGCCTCTGCCATGCGTAGCACTCGACTTCTCAGACATCGCCAAGGAGGGCGAACTCCGGTTCCTGGTTGAAAACCCAGACCCCAAGGGCTACTGGTACAGCTCCCGCGTGCTTCTCACTGAGGAGTCACTGCGAACGGGTGAAGTCTCCCTGGAGACGTGTCATCACCAACTCGACCCGATTCGCAAAGTGGTCATCGCATTCAACCCACAGCGACTCATCGGTCTATCGGTAACAAGTCATCAGGGAATCGAGGCAATCGAGAGCGAGGCCCACCGCGTGACGCTCAGCAACGTTCAACGCGGCGCCCACATCTGCATCGCACTCACATCGCGGGCGCTCGATCAAATCTCGCCAAGCCAGTGGCGACTTCAGGCGGGGCCCCTCATGCGACGCTACTTCGATGGCTACCTTCCCATGAAGGCCGATCTGAGGGTGTCGTGGCCGCAAAACCTGCTGCGTCTCGAATCGACCAGCCCCGTAAGCCAACCGGGTGTCTCCATTGTTGCCTCAGAGACTGGTGCAGAGATGCTTACCGTTTTTGCCGGCCGCTTCTCGGGCTTCTTCCTTCTGAACCGACCGAACTAGACCTGCCTTACTTTTTGAATTTGTAGTGCTGGTCGTTTAGGTATCGGGAGACATGTTCGATCTCTTCTTCGAACCAGCCCGAACGGGTTCGGTTCGCGCAGAACTCCACCATGGTGCGCAACTCGGAGGCCGACTTCATCTTGCGGAAATCTTCGGAATAGAGTTCTTCGCCTTTGCCGGTTGGCATCATGGAGTTGTGGCAAGAGACGCACTGGCCCTTGTGAAGCGCGGCACCCTTGGCTGGGTCACCCTTTGGGAAAAGAGGCGCAGAGGCTGCTGTTCCGGCCCCAGCGACCAGCCCCGTAAACATAAAAGCCAGAACCCCTCTTCTTAATGCCTTGGCCGGTGCTTTCGGGTTTGCCATAAACGCCTCCTCTGCGATTCCTAGTTGACTGACTATGCCAGCCCGGGATTGCCAGAAACCCCAATCAGACGGGGTGTGTTGATCTTCCGAGGTGCAATGCGCTTTTTGTCCTTGAGCCACGTCTCCACAACATCCCAGACCATCTCTCCCTTGGCGTTCTCGGCCACCGGCGCCCAACCCGCCACCTTGTATGTCTTCTTGGGATCGAGTTGCTTGCCCTTCAAGCGCATGTCTTGGATGCGCTTGCCCATGGCTTCATTCGGGGCACAAGCGTACTCAAGACCACCAACGCGAACCATGTCCCCACCCTGTTGGTAATAGGGATCTGGGTTAAAGAGGTTGTCGCAGACGTCTTCGAGGACCGTCTTGACCATCTCGCCCGTCATCTCGGTGAGCGTGGAGTAAGAATAGGTTGTGGCGGTCTGATCCATCACATGCTCTCGCGTGATGGCCTGTCCTGGCAGCAGCGAGGTGCCCCAACGGAAGCCGGGTGAGAATGCCAAATCGGCTCCCTTGACCTCCATAAGTGCATCGACAATGAGTTGATCAAAGCTGCCATTGAAATTTCCGCGACGATAGAGCAGGCCGTCGGTTATGGCCAGCGTCTCTTCGAGTTTGGCCTTGTAGGGTGCCCGCACCTTGTCAATGAAGGCGGCCATGTCGCGGTCGGCGGGCAACATATTGGCAAATACAGGCAGCAGCTTGTAGCGATAGTCGGTGACTTTGCCGCCCTTCACATCGAAGTCGAGAACGCCAAGAAACTTCGTGTTTGAACCCGCGTTCGTCACCAGGGTGACGCCACCAGCATTCTTCACCTTGATCGGCTCAATGACACCGTCGTGGGTATGCCCCCCCAAGATGGCATCGATGCCGCGCACACGCGAGGCCATCTTCAAGTCGACATCCATGCCGTTGTGAGAGACAACCACCACCACCTTGGCTCCCTTGGCACGGGCCTCGTCAACGACCTTCTGCATGTTGTCGTCTTGAATACCAAAGGTCCAGTCGGGAACCATGTAGCGCGGATTCGCAATGGGGGTGTAGGGGAAGGCCTGGCCAATGACCGCAACGGGGATGCCGTTTTGCTCGCGAATCACATAAGGTTTGAAGACCGGGTCACCAAAGTCGTTGGTCTTGACATTCTGGGCCAAGAACTCAATCTTTCCAGCGAGTTCCTTCTTGACGATCTCCATGACGCGGTCGGCGCCATAGGTGAACTCCCAGTGGGGGCTCATCATGTCCACACCGAGAAGCTTGGTGGCGTCCACCATGTCTTGGCCCTTGGTCCAGAGCGATGTTGCTGAACCCTGCCACGTGTCGCCTCCATCGAGCAGAAAGGCATGCGGGCGGCTTGCGCGCATCATCTTGACCAGGGTGGCCATGTGCGCAAAGCCACCCACCTTGCCATAGGCCTTGGCTGACTTCTCAAAGTCAACATAGCTGAATGCATGTCCCAGTGGGGAGTTAGCAGGAATGCCGTACTTCTTCAAGAGGGACTCACCGACAAGATGAGGCACCTGCCCTTGCATACCCGCCACGCCGAGGTTCACATTGGGCTCTCGGAAATAAACCGGCAGGAGTTGCGCGTGGCAGTCGGTGAAGTGCAAGAAACTCACGTTTCCAAACTTTGGCAGTTCATAGAGCTTGTCGGCCTTCACTGCGGCTGCAGCCGCATCACCAAACCCACCAAACATTCCACTGGCTGCCCCAGCAGCCATGACACCCATAAACTCACGACGATTCAAATCCATGTTTGTATACCTATTGACGAATAAATAAGAACCAAAAAGGGCCCTTCATCGCTGAAGGGCCCCACAAGACGAATCAAAACAAACTTCCGCTATTTGTTGACCGGTGAATTGGGATCCAGGAGCAAGGCCATGAGATCTTTCATCTGGACCTCAGTGAGGATTCCCGCATGTCCAAAGCGCGGCATGTTGGTGCAGGCGTTGTAAGCCTTGGCGTTGTAGAGCTTGCCCCAGGTGTACTTGATTACCGCATCGCCATCACCACGGAGTTTGCCGTACTGATACAGACTGGGGCCGAGTGTTCCGTATGAAATCTCCGCCTTTGAGATCTGGTGGCAGTTATAACAGTTGCCCCCATTGGCCGATCCCGCGCTATCGCTGTAGGTCATTCCACGACCGCCCTGCGCAATGCTTTCCCCGCGCTTCCAATCGCCGATGAACTTTCCGTCGGCGGGAAACTTGATGGTCTTCATGTTCGCGTCCTCAACCCTTTTGCGAACAGAGGCGTCGAGGTCCTTGCCGAACATCTCCGCAGCACTGCAAGCGGCATTGACTTCGTCTTGGTTGAGGCGATCGAGCTTGGCGATGCCTTTCTCCTGGAAAGAGACCTTCACGATGCCTTGTGTCATTTGATCGAGATCAGACATGGCGCCGTACTGACCCGCACAGCCGGCGAGCACCAGTGCGGATGCAACAGCAGTTAGAACAATCTTCTTACTCATATAGAACTCCCCCGCTTATCGTTTGATGGTCGGGGCCAGTGAGGCCACGCCGTTGCCATTGACCCCCATATACATGGAGAGCGCCACCGAGAGTTCGCTGCTGAACTTGAGTTCGGGAAAGCGCTGCTGACGAAAGCAGTCTTCCAATCGCTTGTTCATGGGCCAGAGTTCCCCGTTGCTCACCCGGTAGGCAGGCCACGATGTGTAGGCCGAACCGGCGGGCTCCTTCTTAAGGAGGTTGGGCAAGCCCTGCAGACGAATGCGCTTGTTGTCCTCGGCATGGCAGGTTGCACATGCAAAGTCGTAGGGACCTGCACGGTAGAAGAAGGCGCGCTTGCCAACCTCATAGACGCGCTTTTCTTCGGGATGGTTCTGGGGCACATTGACCGGCATTCCCTTGGATTCCGCGGCAATCCATGTGACCAAGGCCACAATATTCTTGTGGTCGTCTCGGTTATACGTGCTCACCTTGGGCTCAATCCCCTGAATGGTCTTCATACAGTGGGCGAGGCGACCCTCGAGGTCCATGACCTTGCCCGTGTCGGCGAAGTAACGGGGCAATGATACGAATGCGCCCTTCACCACACCGGCCCCAAGGCCCAGATCGCACTTCTCAAGCGAGACTTGATTCGGACCGGCCTTTTTCTTCCACAACTCCTGGCCCTGCATCTCCCAGAGCTCGGCCGGATTGCCATCCGCGATGAGCTCGCGATAACGATCGATGCCCTTCTCTGTTTCCGTCTTCTGAGCCAAGGCGCCCCCCGCCATTAGACCCAAGCCTGCGGCCAGAAACACCGACCGAACGATCTGCTTGCGCATAGTCATCTCCCCTAGATTAATAGAGAGGCGGCAGGAAATACCCGCCCCCTTTCGCTTCAAAACAATACAAACTTAGGCAATGGCGGCTTCGTCTGTGCGAGACTCGCCCTTGTTGTCTTTCCATGTCACGGTGATCTTGTCGCCAGCCTTGGCACCCTTGACCTTGAACTGCAGGTAGGGGTTCTTCGAAACGGCGGGACCCCACTGTGCGGTCATCACTGTCTTGCCATTGAGCGCTGCAGTGACATCTTGGATGAACCAAGCAGGCACCAGTTTTCCATCGCTGGCTTTGCGCTGACCGGTCTCCATCTCATGTGACATGAGGACGCGAACGTCCGCAACATCGCCCTCTACCTTGGCTCGAATACGCATTGGACTTGACATGTTCTATCTCTCCTTCAAAAAGTGTTCTGTGTTGACAGTGACTGGGCTGAATTAGCCGCCGCATCCGCCGAGAGTGACCTTGATTTCTTTCTTGGCCATAAAAAACTTGCCATCGGCCTTGACCAGGGCGTAGACATCGGAGCTCTGTCCCATCTTTACGCGCATGGAGACATCGGCAAGGGCGGCGGGCGTGAACTCATAGAAACCAGCCATCATGGTTGGGTTCTTTTCGACCATTACCGCAACCATCTGCGGATTCTTCAATGATGAAGAGACGCCGACTGGGACCACCGCGCCATTCTCGGCGATGTCAGGCGAGGTAATGGTGATGTCGTTGCTATTGGCTGCATTGCCAATTCCCATTGCCTTGAGCGTGTCGGCAATCGATTTGGTCTCAAACCACTCTTTTTTCCAAGAGGCCATGGCCGGGTTTGCGGCGAAGAAGCCCATGGATGCCAGCGCTGTGTATACAGCAGCACCACCACTGGCTTTTAAAACATCACGACGATTCATGCTCATAACGACTCCTTTCAGTATCGGTTCGGGTCTGCTTCAATCAATTCTTCTTGGGTTTGGATGTGTCCAACCCACGGGTGGGGCCAATCGGGCGGTTCTGCTCAATGAGGTTTCCGTGGCTATCGACTGCGGAGCCGGGCAAGAACGAAGTCACGACCACTTCCTTCTTGCAGTCTTTCATACATGCGGTTCCACGAACATCAGGTTTTCCCTTAACCGTCCAGAGTCCGTGCTCCGTGGTCATGCCGTTTCTGTTGGGCATGCGCTTCTGAACCTCCGCAATATTCTTGTCCGAAAGAACAAAATCAGCCGGGACGATGTCACCGAGATTGAGAATAAAGGCCGTCACGGCGTAGACCTCTTCGGTGGTGAGGGTCTTGGGATTGGTCCACGGCATGGCGCGATTGATGTAATCCCAGAGCGTCGAGACCGTGGCCACTTTCATCAGGGTGGTGCGCTGGGGGAAGTCCTCTCGGGCCAGGTTGGCAACACGCCCGGCCTTGATGTCTGCCGGTGTAGTTCCGCCTGCGATGGGGGTGAAGACGTCGTTGCTCTCACCAAACACACCATGGCATGAGGCGCATTTGGCCTCCCAGACATTCTGCCCCTTCGCCACGGAGCCCGAGCCGGGCGGCAGGCCCTTGAAATCCGGTCTGACATCGATATCCCAGGCTTTGATCTCTGCCGGCGTGGCCGCACGGCCAATGCCATCGAACGCTGCAACAAAGTTGGGCGTTGCCGCAACCGCAATGGCCGCAACCGCAAGAGAAAGCTTAGCTGACTTGAACATTACTCACCTCCCCACTCTCGGCCACACGCCAAGATTGAATCATGTTGTTATGATAAATCGAGCGCGTGCCCCGGACTTCCCGAAGAAGCTGGACCGGGGGTTGGACATAGCCAGTGTCATCAATTGCACGACTCTGGAGAATGGCGGGCTTGCCATCCCAGCTCCAGTCAATGTTGAACCGCGTGAGCGCCTTGGTGAGAACCGGTGTCTCAAGACGGGCAGTGCGCCAATTCTTGCCGCCGTCTGCCGAGACATCCACTCGCGTAATCTTGCCTCGGCCCGACCAGGCCAGTCCGGTGATGTTGTAGAAGCCCTTGTCGAGAAGAAGCTGCCCACCCGAGGGAGAAGTGACCACCGATTTGGCCTCCTGGATGCCGCTGTACTGCCGGTGCATTCCATTGGGCAATAGATCAATGTAGTGGATGGCCTCGTCTTTGGTGGCCCACTTCTGATCACCGACCTCAATTCGGCGCAGCCATTTCACCCAGGAGACACCCTGCACACCCGGAACAACCAGACGCAGTGGGTAACCATTCTCGGGACGCAACATCTCGCCGTTCATGCCGTAGGCCACAATGACATCGTCGAGCGCCATCTCGATGGGAATGGTTCGCGTCATTGAGGAACCGTCGGCGCCCTCGGCAAGAACGAACTTTCCATTTTTCTTGTCGTAACCGCAGTCTTCAAGCAACGCGGAGAGTGGGACGCCCGTGAACTCTGAGCAGGAGACCATTCCGTGGGTGTACTGAACCGTGGGCACAGCAACATTGCCCCACTCCATGGCGGTATTCGCACCACACTCAATGAAGTGAATCCGTGAGACCGATGGCAGTCGCATCAGGTCGTCCATGGTGTAGACCTTGGGGCGCTTGACCATGCCATTGATCATGAACCGATGCTTGGAGGGATCGATGTCCCACCAGCCTTGGTGGTGCCGCTCAAAGTGCAGACCACTGGGGGTGATGATTCCGAAGGTTCCCTGAAGCGGCGTGAATGCAACCGAGGCGGCGGAGACCCGAGTCAGTCCTGGGCTCTCGCGGCGTTGCAGGCCCTTCTCATATTTGGAGGGCACCCCGTAGCCATTGGCTGCAACCGGCATGCCCAGACCGGTGGTGTGCTCCGGGAGATTCAGAATGTTTGGATCGCCCTTGCCAGAGACCGGATTGCTCGCTGCCTTGGCCGCTGCCGCCAGGCCGAGGCCGGCGGTGGCAGCACCTGCAGCCAAGAACTTTCGGCGCATGGTCTCGGGTGACTTGGCATCGTCTTTCGCAAGAAAATTTTCTGGCGCTTTCACAAGACGACCGACCGTTCGCTGTGTATCGCTCACGCGTTGGCTCCTATATTTTTTTGAAGTAAAGAAAATTCATTAATTGGGTATGGCTTATGTGATAGACCCCGCGAGCCGCACACAGACGGAGCGACAAAGCTCGGTGATCATCGGATCGGAAATCTTGTAGTAAACGAAGGTGCCGTCGCGACGGCGATTTAACACGCCGGCCCGATAAAGTAGGCTGAGATGCCGGGACACATTGGGCTGAGGCAGATTGGTAAAGGCCACCACCTCCTGAACCGAGCGTTCTTCGGTGCAGACGGCCTGAATAATTCGCAGTCGGGCTGGCTCGGAGAGAAGCGAGAAATACTGGGCAGCACGCTCGAAAATGAAGGAGACCTCGTCGGCATCGGCGACCTCGCCATCGATAATGCCGGGCCCAGAGGACGCTTTTAAAGTTTTGGGTTCACGCATGGGAGATAAAGGTATGCTTCTAGAAGCATATAGTCAAGAACGAGTGTTGACGCGGTGCACAACCCTACGAGTGGCTGACGATATGAGCAAATTATGTCAAACCCAGTGGCCCATCCCGGCCTAGACAACGCACGAAAATTGCTCGAGAAAGCGAAGCAATCGAAGGGTGCCTTTGTCCTGGGGGCGATGGCCTCCTTGCAGGGATGCCCATGGTGCGATCGCCTGATCGCCGAGCAGCTGCAGCCGCGGCAGCGGGCCAAGACCGGTGTTGCCTTTGACTTCATTGTTCTGGACCTGCGCAGCCAATGGGCGCATGACATGCGTTACCGCGTGGCGCCCACATTTGTCATGGTCGGACGCAAAATGCAGCCCATCACCGAGCCACTGGTCGGTTATGGGTCAAACGACTTTTACTCGGCATACTTAGAAGACGCAATTTCGCAGGCGGCCCGCTACTGGAAAACCCAGACCCCATGAAGAGTGCCATTCAAGACCACCTACAACGGCAGACCCTCCACGAGGAGGTTCATGCCCGACCGCCCATCGCCCTCTGGCCCAACGAACTGATTTACAGCCAGTCATTGCTCGTTGGTGACAGTGACCAACGGCGGGCACTCATGGACTGGGTCAACCGCCTGAGCTTGGCGCTCAAGGCCAATATCCATCCCGTTCACGGGCAATCGGTTCGAATACTCGAGCTCTCGCCAGCGCCCAATCGGCTTCTATTGAAATGGGAACTTCACGGCGAGTTTGTGGCGATTACTGTCTATGCACAGGCAAGCTTCCCCACCGAGCAGACATTCTCCCAATGCCGCGCGGAGACGCTTACGCGCGTATTGGCTCGGCTGGCCGAACTGGGGATCGAGTCACTTAACCCCACCATTGGCGAGCGAATCTCCGCCATCAATATATTGATTCGAAGTGCTCCGCTCACAGAGGATGCTGCAGAGCATGCCCCTCGCTTTGAGAACAACACGGTCATCGGGTCGACCGTCTTGGGCAATCAACGGGCCCAGGTCTGGACAGACTTCCAACTCGATGAGGCGGGCTTCATCAACTTCTTGGTTCACCACCAATCCATGGGGTCACGGCAGGCAGGCCGGGTGGTTCAGCGGCTCATTGACATGGATACCTATCGAATGATGGCCATGCTTGGACTGCCCCGGGCCAAGGGCCTCTCGGAGCCACTTCGGCAGGCAGAGGCAGAGCTGTCTGCGTTGGTGGAGAGGATTAGCCGGTCCACCACCCGCTCTGATTCGCCCGACCTCGTCACCGACGAGAATCTTCTGCGTGATGTCACCGGCATTGCCTCCCGAGTCGAGGAATGGATCAGCACCCATGGCATGCGGTTCACCGCCAGCGAGGCCTACACAGAGCTTGTTCGCCGATCGCTGAGCGAACTCCGCGAGACCACAGTGCCGGGTGTTCAAACCATCGGCGAATTCATGGAGCGCCGCTTCGAGCCCGCCATGCGAACCTGCCGATGGACTCAGCACAGGCTCCAGGCACTGTCTGATCGCGTCTCACGAACCACCCAGATACTCCGCACACGAATAGAGTTTGTGAATGAACGCCAGACCCAAGCACTGCTCGCCAGCATGGACCGTCGGGCGAAATTCCAACTCAAGCTGCAGCAAACCGTCGAGGGCCTCTCTTTGGTTGTGCTGACCTATTACGCCGTGGGGCTGATTGGTTATATGACCAAGGGCCTGGTCTCAATCGGCGTGAACGCCTCCACCGATGTAGTCACAGCGATTTCAGTGCCACTCATTGCCGGCCTGCTGTTTATTGGAATTCGCCGGGCACGCCGATCTGCAGCTCGTGAGGCCCCCTTAAGTCAGCCAACGCCCCGTTAAAAGAGGCCTCCGCGAAGAACAGCGACCGAACCACCACGCAATCAAGCCCAGCCGAGAGCGCCGCCTCAAGCCCATTCGGTGAGTCCTCAATGGCCAGGCACTCTCTGGGAGCCAAGCCCAGTCGTGAAACCGCCAGCTGATAGGCCTCGGAATCCGGTTTTTTCCGGCTGACGTCCTCTCCGCAAATAGCAAGCCCAGGTGCGCGGGCAACCTCCCGAGACAGACACCCCTCCCACAAGGCACCCCAATTAGAGGCGCTTGTGGTGGTCACCACCGCCCATTCCATTCCCACTGCAAGGGCCGACGTAATGAGTGGCACCACGCCGGGTCGTGGCCCGATGCCCCCTGCCGCCAGGCGTTTGGCATAGAGATCATTTTTAAGCCGATGTGCCTGCGCCAGAAGCCGCTGGCCATCAGCAGATTCCGCCCAACCGCCCTGCCCGATTGAGCGCGCATGGTGGTGCATGCGCTCCAAACCACCCGTAACTTTTAGTAGTTGCCCATAGTCTGAGTGCGACCACTCCCAGTCGATGCCCAGTTCACGAAAAGACTCGTTAAAGCACGGCAGGTGCCCATCACCTTCTGTCTCGGCGAGGGTGCCATCCACATCGAAGAGCAGAGCGCGGTAGCGGTTTGGGTCAACCCAAAATCCTGTTGATACGGCCATGTCGCGCCTCAGCGAAGCCGTTGCCACCGCAGAATGCTGACCAGCATCAATGAACCATTGGACGCAGCTCGCCCTTGCTGTAGCGAGTGGCGAGTGCATCGAGGGGAATTGGCCGCAACTTAGAGGCCTGCCCGGCAGACCCGAAGGCCTCGAAGCGGGCCTTGCAGATACCCCGGGCCGCCGCGGTGGCCACCTTAAAGAATGCCCTTGGATCGAACTCATCCGGCTTCTCGGACATGAGTTTTCTCATTGCACCTGTCATCGCCAGCCGAATGTCGGTGTCGATATTGACCTTGCGCACCCCATTGCGAATTCCCTCGACGATCTCCTCGACCGGCACGCCATAGGTCTCTTTGATCTCACCACCATGGGCTCGGATGACCTCGAGCCACTCTTGGGGGACGCTCGATGAACCATGCATAACAAGGTGTGTATTGGGAATTCGGGCGTGAATCTGGCGGATTCTTTCAATTGCCAGAATGTCCCCCGTAGGGGGGCGACTGAATTTGTAAGCGCCGTGGCTCGTCCCAATGGCGATTGCAAGCGCATCAACCCCAGTGGCCTTCACGAACTCTGCCGCCTCATCGGGATCGGTCAGGAGTTGCGAGTGATCAAGCACACCCTCGGCCCCCACCCCGTCCTCCTCGCCGGCGGTGCCTGTCTCCAAGGAGCCGAGGCAGCCGAGTTCGCCCTCGACAGAGACGCCCACAGCGTGGGCCATGTCGACCACGCGAGCAGTGACAGCGACGTTGTAGTCGTAGGAGGCCGGTGTCTTCATGTCTTCCATGAGAGATCCATCCATCATCACGCTGGAAAACCCGCTGCGAATGGAAGCCTGACAGACCGCGGGAGACGAGCCGTGGTCTTGGTGCATACAGACAGGGATGTGCGGGTATTGCTCAATGGCTGCATCGACCAGTCGACGAAGAAATGGCTCGCCCGCATATTTTCGAGCACCGGCCGAAGCCTGAAGAATCACGGGGCTATCGGTCTCGTCGGCTGCCTGCATAATTGCGTGAATCTGCTCCATATTGTTGACATTGAATGCAGGCAGGCCATAGCCATGCTCTGCGGCATGGTCCAAAAGCTGTCGAAGGGCAATAAGCGCCATAGGGTGTCTCCTTGTTGATCTATTGAAAGTGACCCAGAACGGGCCGAAGGTCGTCGATGAGTCGATCGGGCTGTGAGGCCGAGATGGGCTCACCATGGTTGTATCCGTAGGGCACTGCCCAAACTGCGAGGCCGGCATTGCGGGCGGTCTGAACATCAATCTGCGAGTCGCCTACAAAAAGGGCATGCTGCAAGTCGCTGCGAACATCGGCAATCGCCTTAACAACACCTGCGGGGTCGGGCTTCTTGGTTGGAAGGGTGTCCCCCGAAATCACGATATCGAAGGTATGAGAGAGGCCATGGGCACTGAGCACCCGATCGGTGAATCGACTCTCTTTGTTAGTCACAATTCCAATTGCAACATCGGCCCCTTTTAATCCAGCAAGCACCTCGGCCACGTAGGGAAAAAGATGGCTTCGAGTGCCCGCCGTCTCGTGATAGTGGTGAACAAAACGCTCCATCACCGTTGCCCACTCTTCTGCATTTTCTTTACTCGCCCTCGATTTCCATGCCTGTTGCATGAGCCAGCCAGTGCCATGACCGATCCAATCTCGAACCTGCTGTTCTCGAACCTCTGCCAATCCAAAGTCCGCCAAGGTTCGATTCACGGCATCCGAGATCTCGCTCGCCGTATCGATCAGGGTGCCATCGAGATCAAATAACGCCGCAGAACGAATGGACATGGATTAAGAGGCCAGGGCGGAGTTTTGAAGGGCGCGACGCTTGAGATCCATGAGCCGAAGAATCATGGGGGTAAAGATAAGCTGCATCGCAAGGCCCATCTTTCCGCCGGGCACCACAATGGTGTTGGGGCGCGTCATCATCGAGTCATTGAGCATTGAAAGCAGATAAGGGAAATCAATGCCCTTGGGATTCGCGAACCGAATCACTACCATGGACTCATCGGCAGATGGAATGTCGTTTGCAATGAGTGGATTGGAGGTATCAACCGTTGGCACACGTTGAAAGTTCACATGGGTGCGCGAGAATTGCGGCATGATGTGATTGACATAATCAGGCATTCGGCGAAGCATTGTCTCGACCACAGCCTCTCTACTGTAGCCTCGCATCTTCTGATCGCGGTGTAATTTCTGTATCCACTCGAGATTAACAATCGGTACGACCCCAACAAGCAGATCGACATGCTTGGCCACGTCGACTCGTTCGTCGGCGTACCCGCCGTGCAGCCCCTCGTAAAACAGCAAATCGGTATTCGCTGGGATCTCGGCCCAATCAATGAATGTGCCCGGTTCTTGTTTGTAGGGCGCGGCCTCATCGGCATCGTGGAGATATCGACGCACCTGTCCGGTTCCATGTGCGCCATAAGACCGAAAGAGATCCTCTAACTTGTCCAGCAGGTTCGCCTCGGGACCAAAGTGACTCAGGTTTCGATTGCCGGCCGCCTCGGCCTCTTTCAGTGCTGCGCGCATCTCCATGCGGTTGAATCGATGAAAGGAGTCACCCTCGACAATCTGGGCTCGAATGCCTTCACGTCGGAAGATGTGCTTGAAACTACTCATTACAGTGGTGGTTCCAGCGCCGGATGAACCGGTGATGGCAACAACTGGGTGCTTGACTGACATGTCAGTGAACTCCTCTTTTACTCTTGAAACAACGAGCGATCCTTGAACAACGGAGAGCGATACTGTTCGTCCGTGCCAGTATCAAAGGCCTGGTGGTACCGAGCGATTCGATCCACTTCCTCTTTGGAGCCAAGAATCACTGGTACCCTCTGATGAATCGCCTCTGGCGCAATGTCCAGGATTCGCTCACGCCCGGTAATGGCAAGGCCGCCCGCCTGCTCGACAACCATCGCCATTGGATTGGCCTCGTACATCAGCCGCAGACGACCGGGTTTGCTGGGGTCTTTGGTATCGCGGGGATACATAAAAACGCCGCCTCGCATGAGGATCCGGTGGACGTCGGCAACCATGCTTGCGATCCAGCGCATGTTGAAGTCGCGCTCGCGTGGGCCGGTTTTCCCCGCCTGACACTCTTGCACATAACGCTGCACGGGGGGCTCCCAGAAACGAGCGTTACTGGTGTTGATTGCAAACTCGCTTGTCTGCGTCGGAATCTGAATGTCTCGGTGGGTGAGGATAAAGTTGCCCACTTCGCGGTCTAGCGTGAAACCATGCGTGCCCTGACCCACGCTCAACACCAGCATGGTGGATGGGCCGTAAATGGCGTAACCGGCGGCCAACTGCCGAGCGCCAGACTGCAAAAAGTCCTCGGGCTTGACTCGGCGGCCCTTGGGGGCACGAATAATGGAGAAGATTGAACCAACCGAAACGTTGACATCAATGTTGCTCGAGCCGTCCAACGGATCAAAAACAGCCAGATAGCGTCGACCATTCACCTCGCCGGGCGATGGCTCAAAGACCATCGGCTGATCGTTTTCCTCGGATACAAGACCGGCTGTCAGCCCCCCCAACTGAAAGGTGTTGATAAACGCCTGATCGGAGAGCACATCGAGCTTCTTCTGCGTCTCCCCCTGAACGTTGGTTGACTCGAGACTGCCCAGCACACCGGCCAAGGCTCCCTTGCTGGTCATTGAAGAGATTGCCTTCACCGCAGCGGCTATGTCGACCAAGAGTGCGGCCAAATCCCGCTCGTCATCTCCACCACGTAGCTGCTGAATGAGAAACTTCGAGAGGGTGGTGCGCCCGAGGTGCATGTTCTACTCCTTGGCAGCGGAGAAAACACGCGACGCACGAATGTCTTCCTCAGTAATTGTCTTGAGGGCCTCGGCTTGAATCGTTCCGGAGCCCGCCATCGCGGAATCGAACACCCGATTGGCCTGACGAAGTCGAGCTCGATCCAGTGCATTTCGAATCGACCGTGCATTGGCGAAGTGTGGTTGCCCGCGGCGATGGGCGATGTAGTCCACCATCGCCCGCTCGGACTGCGCATCGAACTGGTAATGCATCTGCCCCACCATCGAGTGGGCAATCGCCATTAACTCGTCCGGCTCATAGTCGGGGAAGTCGATGTGGTGGGCAATTCGGGAGCTCATTCCCGGATTGGACTGGAAGAATGTGTCCATGCGGTCTTTGTAGCCGGCAAGAATGACCACCAAGTCATCTCGGTTGTTTTCCATTACCTGCAACATGATCTCGATGGCTTCTTGGCCATAATCGCGCTCGTTCTCAGGTCGATAGAGGTAATAGGCCTCGTCGATAAAGAGAACCCCGCCCATTGCCTTTTTGAGCACCTCCTTGGTTTTGGGTGCCGTGTGACCAATGTACTGGCCCACCAAGTCATCGCGGGTCACGCTCACCACATGGCCCTTGCGAACGTAGCCAAGCCGGTGAAGGATCGCAGCCATCTTCATGGCCACGGTGGTCTTGCCTGTGCCAGGATTGCCGGTAAAGCACATATGCAGCGACGGGGTGCCCGCCTCAAGGCCCACCTTCTGCCGGGCCTTTGAGACCAGCAAGAAGGCGGCAATCTCACGAATCCGTCGCTTGACCGGGAGGAGCCCAACGAGCTCTCGATCGAGCTCCTCAAGCACGTCCTGTATCTGGGCCTCTTTAAGAATGGCCTTAAGGTTGATGGCCTCACTCATGGGTTAATAGCGCTCACCCATTGGCTTGTCGGTCGCATACGAATGCGTCGTGTAGTGAATATGACGACCACCTGCCTCCTGCCTAACAAGGCCGAAGCCCGGTTCTTGGGCGGGCCGCTGAACGATAAAGCTCATACACATCGATTCAACACCCCGAGTGTTGTCGAATGCATTGACCTTGATGTAAACCCCGGAATGGGCCTTTCGGCAGGCATTGACCTCGAACAAGACTGCCGCCCCATCCTTGATCTCGAACATGGGGATTCCCCACATGTTCCAGTAGGTGTTGCGCGGGTGCGGATCGTCTGTCCATTCAACCGACAGGGCCCACCCTCTACCAATTGCATAGTCCACCTGCTTGCGAATCTCCTCGTCGGTGAGGTCCGGCAAAAATGAAAACTGCCCTTGCGTAATTCTCATCATTGACTCCGTATCTGTTTGCGTTCACTAAGCGGCTGCGGTTGCGGTGGCGACATAGTCGGGCGCGTCTGTCGAGGTGTAATTGAATTCAACGCCCTTCCATGTCTCCAGCGCCTTCTCGAGTGGCTTGCACCACTTCGCTGCATCGCGGAGGATTTCTGGCCCCTCGGCATCGATGTCTCGCCCTTCATTGCGGGCCTTGATGATGCATTCGAGTCCCACCCGATTGGCGATTGCCCCGGCCTGAATGCCATCTGGATGGCCAATCGTTCCGCCACCGAATTGGAGAATGCAGTCATCTCCAAAGAGAGAGACGAGTTGGTGCATCTGCCCGACATGAATTCCACCCGAGGCGACCGGCATGACTTTCTTGAGGTCGCACCAATCCTGATCGAAGAAGAGCCCTCGAGAGAGGTCTTGCTTTGTGTATGAGTCTCGACAGACGTTGTAAAAGCCCTGAACCGTTCGAGGATCTCCCTCGAGTTTGCCCACGGCCGTCCCGGTGTGCATATGGTCGACCCCGGCGAGTCGCAGCCATTTGGCAATGACTCGGAAGGAGATACCGTGATTGCGCTGTCGAGTGTATGTGCCATGTCCAGCGCGGTGCAGGTGAAGAATCATGTCGTTCTTTCGGCACCAGTTGCTCATGGACTGAATGCATGTCCAACCAACAATAAGGTCGATCATGACGATGACGCTCCCGAGTTGCTTGGCAAACTCAGCGCGCTCATACATGTCCTCCATGGTGGCGGCTGTCACGTTTAAGTAGTGCCCCTTCACCTCTCCCGTATTGGCCTGTGCCTTATTCACTGCATCCATGCAAAAGAGGAATCGATCCCGCCAGTGCATAAACGGTTGGCTGTTGATGTTCTCGTCATCCTTCGTAAAGTCGAGGCCTCCAGTAAGACCCTCGTAGACCACACGGCCATAGTTCCGCCCAGACAACCCAAGCTTGGGCTTCATCGTTGCACCCAAAACCGGGCGGCCATATTTATCGAGTCGCTCTCGCTCTACGATGATTCCAGTCGAGGGCCCCTTAAAGGTTTTGACGTAGGCCACCGGCACTCGGATGTCCTCCAGTCTTCCCGCCTTTAGAGGCTTGAAGGAGAAGACGTTTCCGATCAGGGAGGCGGTCATGTTGGCGATGGACCCCTCCTCAAAGAGGATGATGTCGTAAGCCACGTAGGCGAAGTACTGCTGCTCTGTGGTCGTACCTGGCCCCGTATTCGGCACCAGATCGACCCGGTACGCCTTGGCCTGATAGCTCTCGTGGGCAGTTAGAAGATCCGTCCAGACCACCGTCCAGGTCGCCGTGGAGGACTCCCCTGCGACTGCTGCTGCGGCCTCCTCGGGGTCGACCCCTTCCTGAGGGGTAATGCGAAACAGGCAAATGACATCGGTGTCTTTTGGCTCGTAATCGGGCCGCCAGTAACCCATCTGCTTGTACTTTAAGACGCCACCCTTGTAGCGCTCCTTCATGTCGGTGATGCGACCCTCCGCTGCCATCTCCAGTCTCCTTTGTCAGATTTCGTTGAAGTGTGGAGACTTTAGAAAGCCTTACAAATAAGATAAAGTCACTTTTCCTTCAAAGACAAATAAGTCTCTCTTACGAATGAAGAACCTCACCCTTCGTCAACTTCGAATCTTCGTCTCCGCAGCCCGGCTCTCCAGTTTTGCCCGTGCCGCGGTGGAAATGCATCTGACAGCGCCCGCAATTTCCATGCAGATGCGGGACCTCGAAGAGGACCTCGGAATTAGCCTTTTCGCCAAGCAGGGGCGCGGCATCTCCTTGACCAGCGCAGGTGAGTACTTCTTGGTCTACGCCCGCCGGGTACTCGCTTCTCTGAGAGAAGCGGAAGACATGATGGGCAAGCTCAAGGGAATGAAGACCGGCATCCTGCTTATCGGACTCGTGAGCACCGCCAAGTACGTTTTGCCTCACCTCTTGGCCGGCTTTCGGCAGGAGCACCCGGGCATCCAGATCAACATTCAGGTTCGCAACCGCGAGCAGCTCGTGGAGCTGCTTCGAAACGGTGAGATTGATATTGCGATTATGGGCAAGCCCCCTCGCGACTTGGATGTGCGGGCCGAGCCATTTGCCGACCACCCCCATGCTTTTATCGCCGCTCCCAACCACCCGCTTGTGGGGAAGGGCAGCCTGCGAATCGATCAACTCGACAGCGAAGAGATTCTTATACGAGAACCCGGTTCCGGTACTCGGGCGGTCATGGAACACTTTTTTGAGACCCACCGCTTTCGGCCGCTTTCGACCATGGAGATGTCCACCAATGAGACCGTGAAACAGGCGGTCATGGCACAACTGGGTGTTTCGCTGGTCTCGCTATTTACCGTTCGGCTCGAACTTGAGCATAGCGCTTTGGCCTTGTTGCCGATTGATGACACACCAATCATGCGATCTTGGCACCTGGTAACCCGAGGCAGTCGGCCCACCTCTTTTGCTGCGGAAGCCTTCCGATACTTCATTCTTGAACAAGGAAGCATCTTGCTTGCCTCCCTGGTGCCTAAGCACGGAATCTATTCTGATAAGCTCGCTCGCAAGGTCAAGACTCTGCCGCAGCGCCGTGAAAGCGGCGAGGAAAAGCCAACCAGGGCCAGGAAGAAAAACCAGTGACGCCCTCTTTGCGTTGGCTCACTAATTTGCGGGCGTAGCCGTTATTGGATCCGTTTAATGGCCTTCAACGCCCGCTGCAGGAGTGGCTTGATATCGGACTCAAGCACCGAACTGTTTAACGAGAGATAACAATGAAAAAGTTAATACCAATTGCCATTGCCGCCATCATGTGCATTCAAGCGCCAGCCTATGCAAACCCCAAGGCTGCGGTCATCGATGAGATGGCTGGCTATCTTGAATTTGTCGATTATGGCGGCGGCGTCATCTTTGCAGAGCAGATTCCCAAGTCCGAGTGCTCGAAGATGACGATCATTGATGCGCGGGATGCCGGCCAGTTTGCAAAGGACCATATAAAATCAACCACGGCCCGGAGGAAAAACCAATGACGCTCTCTTTGCGTTGGCTCACCAATCAACTCGCCGTCTCGCCCCAGATTCAACCCGAGGAGGTTCAAGAAGCCGCCACTGCTGGCTTTCGCAGCATTGTCTGCAACCGACCGGACATGGAAGAGGGCCCCGGACAACCCAGCCAAGACGCGATCATGAAGGCGGCCGAGGCGGCTGGCGTTTGCTTTGCCTACCACCCGGTGACTCCATCGGGCCAGACCCCCGAGCAAGCCCAAAAAATGGGCGAACTGATTAACGCCTTGCCAAAGCCCATTCTAGCGTACTGCCGCTCTGGCAACCGCTGCGTTAGTCTCATTTCATTCGCTGCACAGCTCGGGCATCGCATTCCCGAGTGAGCCTGCTGTTCCCATGGCGCAAGGATCTTGCGCCGAATCACTCCTTTGCTGGCGACATCCTCGCTGGCGCAATTCTCACCATCATGCTCATTCCACAGAGCCTAGCCTACGCCGTGCTCGGGCGCATTCGAGGCACGGAGCACTTTCGTAATATTCATCGACACGAGGTCGAGACCCTCCCCGACACACGGTTTGTGTGCGTGGACGCAAATCTCTTTTTCGGCAACTGGTCTCGAGTCCGTGAGGCCATCGATCAAGCCCTTCAAGCCACCGAGTCTGCGCCTCGTCACCTTGTTTTATGCCTCACGAGCGCGAGCGATATCGATGCTACTGCACTCGAGGGACTCATTGAATTGCAACGCGACCTCGGGGCGAATGGCGTGACCCTGCACCTCTCGGAGATCAAGGGCCCCTTGTCCGACAAACTCGCCGATGCACTCACTGCATTCCCTGTGCATCTTTCTAACCACGCGGCCTTCGAGCAAATTGCGCAAATGAAATCGGGATAATTCTCCCATTCGTATCGGTCTCGAGAGACAATGGGCCATCGAATACAGAGAATGTCTATTAAAAGGAATGTCCATGACCAACAAGCAATCCGCGCACCGTCTTTCCGCCATCGGCGGCATGCAAAAAGTTGGAGCACTCGCAGTGCTCGCCACCCTCCTCGCCTCGCTGTCCATGCCGGTCTTCGCGCGGGACGAGCGCCTCTCCGGCAAGCCCGGGCCCAAGCGCGAGATGAACTGCAATATTGTTGAGCGCAAGAAGAATCCAAATAAGAGCACCACCTGCACCTATAAGTGCCCAGATGGCCAACCCGAGTTTGTTAACGTCGACGAGGGCTTTAGCTGCCCGGCCGTGGCCAACGTAATGAGGAAATAAGAAGCGCTAAGAGGGCAAGAGGCAGAGAGGGGAAGGACCCGATGGCACCCCAACCGCACCTGTTCTCCGTCTCCCTGCCCCTGCGCTCTGAGCCCACAGCCCGATGAATCGAAGCACCTCCCTTTTACTCAATTTCGGGCATGCGCTCGATCATCTGGTGCTACTCGTATTTGCCTCTGCTGTGACCAGCATCGCGGCCGACTTTGGCGTGGGGCGTTGGGAAGACCTCATGCCCTATGCCGCTGGCGCCTTCGTTATGTTCGGAGTGGGGTCCATCCCCGTAGGGCGCCTTGGCGATCTCTGGGGCCGTCGACCCATGATGTTGGTTTTCTTCTTTGGCACAGCCGCCTCGTGTGCCCTGGTGGCCCTCACACAGACACCCCTGCAGTTGGCTGTTGCCCTCTCTGTTCTGGGTGCCTTCGCAGCCATTTATCACCCGGTGGGCATTCCCATGCTTCTCTCATCTGCTGAGCGCCCAGGCATTGTGATCGGTTGGAACAATCTGGCCGGCAACATGGGCATTGCCGTTGCCGCCTTGCTCACGGGGCTGGCGGTGAAATACCTGGGATGGCGGGGCGCTTTCTTACTTCCGGCAGCCCTGTCTTTTGTGCTCGGCTGGCTCTTCTGGATCAAGGCGCCTCTCGAGACCGAAGCGCCCTCAAAGCGCCCAAGGGCAAAGACAACAGTGGACCGCTCTGCCATGGCTCGCGCCCTTGTTGTGATGACAGTCGCGGCCACGTCTGGGTCCCTGCTCTTTAACTTCACCACCAACGGAAATACAGAACTCATGAGGGAGCGGCTTGCCGAGATCACCTCCGACCCCGCCTCTCTTGGCTTCTTGTTGGCCATCATCTACGCTGTGGCCGCCTTCAGCCAAGTCATTGTTGGTTCGCTCATTGACCGAGTTCGTATGAAGCCATTGTTTCTTGGAATTGTGGTCTCGCAGGTTCTCCTTCTCTCGGTCTCGGCCCACGCACACGGCTGGTGGCTATTCTTTCTCGCCTTGGGCTTCATGGCCTCCATCTTTGCGGCCATTCCATTTATTGATGCAGTGGTTGTGCGTTATGTCGACGACCAGATGCGAAGCCGCGTCACCGGCATCCGCATCGCCATTGCCTTTGGAATCAGTGGCATTGCTGTTTACTTGCTTGGGCCCATTGTGAAAGGCGCTGGCTTCGATACCTTGCTAACCGCCATGGCGGGCATCGCCTGCATCACCTTTCTCACCGTTCTCTGGCTCCCCTCCGAATCCCCCCCTCCGCAGTCGTCCTCACAGCCTGGTTAGGTTGTCATGCGTTGGAGCGGCAACCTAATGAGAGAGATCAACGGCGATGGCTTTCGCCGGTGGTACGAGCGACAGCTGATCGGAGGCTTTTCCTTCATTGCGCTGGGTCTGCTTTTAATTGTCGCGGGAGCCGCGTTCCTGGAGGTCTGGCTCGGCCATGAGTCGGCCACGGTGGACCTACTCTCAGCGGGCCTGGCCTTTGTCTCCCTCGGGTCGGGCGGATATTGTTGGGTCAAGGCTGCAGAGACCATTGGCGCCGCGGAGCATCTGGCCCAGCAGGCCGTCTGCGCCTCGTGCAAGGCCTATGGAAGGATCACCTGCCAGTCTGAGCGGCACGAGCGTGGGTCTCTAACGCTGTTTGTTCAATGCATCCGCTGCAACCACCCCTGGAGCCTCACCCTCTAGAAATTTCTATGCAACTTTCTAGACCTCGCTCAATCAAAAAGCGAGGTGTAACCAAATAGAGGCTCTCCAATGTCCGCTGAAACACAAGTTGTCGCATCCATCATCTTTGCCCTGGCAATCCTCCACACCTTCTCCACCAAGTACGTCGAGCGTCTTGCACACCATTTTCCGAGACACCACGGAATGCTGCACTTTTTCGCAGAAGTCGAGTGTGTTTTTGGTATTTGGGCCTTCATCTTGTTTGCGACTCTCATTGGCATGGAGGGTCTCAAGCCCGCCATGGAATACATCGATGGGCGCAATTACACCGAGCCCCTCTTCGTCTTTGCCATCATGGTGGTGGCTGGCAGCCGCCCAGTCCTGTATGCCGCCCAAGCCGTCGTGGCGTTCATCGCGCAGCGTCTCCCCTTCCATAGCTCTTTGGCCACCTACCTGGTCATCATGACTGTCATTCCACTGCTGGGCTCCTTCATTACCGAGCCTGCAGCCATGACTCTTGCCGCCTTCATGCTGCTGAAGATCCTAAAGAGCTCAATGAGTGGCAAGCTTCTATATGCAACCATTGGGGTGCTCTTTGTGAACGTCTCGATTGGAGGCACCCTCACCCACTTCGCAGCCCCGCCCGTGCTCATGGTGGCCGCCACCTGGAATTGGGACACGGCCTTCATGCTCACGAACTTTGGTTGGAAGTCGGCGCTGGCCGTAGCCATCAATGGCGCAGCAGTCAGCTACATCTTCCGAAAGGAATTGGCGGCCGCATCACAAGCCAGTCTTGCATCGGCCGACGATGCCCCAAGCATCCCCGCTGTTCCGGGTTCGTTCATCGCCCTGCATTTACTGCTCATCGCAAGCATCGTTTTCTTCGCCCATCATCCGGCAATTTTCATGGGCATTCTGCTTATTTTTCTGGCAATCGCTGCTGCTTACCCCGAGCACCAAGACCGACTCATTCTTCGAGAAGGACTCCTCGTCGGTTTCTTCCTGGCGGGCTTGGTCATCATCGGCGGCATGCAGGCGTGGTGGCTTCAGCCCCTGCTCACACAGATGTCGCCCTCGGCGGTCTTCTTCGGGGCTGCAGGACTCACCGCCTTTACTGACAACGCCGCGCTCACTTACCTGGGATCGCTCGTACAGGGCCTGAGCGACGAATTCAAGTACGCGCTGGTGGCCGGTGCAGTGGCCGGTGGTGGTCTCACAGTGATTGCCAATGCCCCCAACCCCGCCGGCGCGACACTGCTCAAGGCCCGATTCGAGGGGCAGATGATTCAGCCGATGGGCCTTCTGCTCGGAGCGCTGCTGCCCACCGCGGTGGCCATTGCATGCCTGAAATACTTGTGACTGGTGCCCGGAGCGGGAATCGAACCCGCACGCCTTGCGGCTCGGGATTTTAAGTCCCGTACGTCTACCTATTTCGTCATCCGGGCGGTGAACTCTTGTGAGTTTAACCGCCCGTTTCAATTATCGAAACGATCTACTCACCAATTGAGACCACCAGCTGTGGGTCGAAGTGTGGGTTCTCCCAGCCAAGATCCAGCGGAGTCTTCGCCGCGCTAAGCCCCTGCGCGTAACTCCCCGGATTGGTCAGCACCCGGCACCGCCCCACCTTGTAGTCGAAGCTGTCGTGAACATGGCCATGCACCCATAGGTCGGCCTTTTCTACGAGCGGCGTAAGGTCGGAGATAAAGCCCGCATTGCAGGGGTCATCGGAAAACCGTGGATGAACGCTGCCAGGATGCGGCCCATGGTGGGTCACCACCACCGTGGGCCCGCCAAAGGGTTCTGCCAACTTCGCCTCTAGCCAGGCCCGATCCGCCTCGTGCAGTGAGAGCGCCTTGGATGCAGGAAATCGCTCCATGGGCGATGTCACACCCATGATTTTTCGGTGGTCCGCCAGACGGGCTTCGCATGCTTTCATTGCACGTGGCTTCTGGTCTTCGCCATTGAGACGGTAATCGGTCCACAAGACACAGCCGAGAAAACGGACCCCCTGATAGACCCACTCCGTTCGGTCCATCACGATGATCGCCGTGTCGTGCGACTGCTTCTTGATCGCCGTCAATGTCTGGTCCACGGTGTGCTCATAGAATTCGTGGTTGCCGGGAACATACAAAACTGGGTGCGGCCATTTTTTAAAAAAAGAGATGGCCTTGGTGTCGTTGTGGATGTCGCCGGCCAAGACCAATACGTCGGCCCAAGGGGTGTAGAGCCGATCAATGCGAATGAAGTCGGGGAACTTTCTCTGGACAAACTCCAGGTGCAAATCGGAAGCAACGTGAATTTTCATCTCAACAACGCGAGCCTTTTCACCAACACGTTTTCAAAGATTCCGTCATACCAACCCAACCGCCTCAAAAACCCAAATGACTGAAGCAGTTACACTCACACAGATTTTTCTGACAAATCAATTCGCTAAACCAGAGTATTCAATAACGCAGAGGCATTGGCACCATGAGTGAAACCACCCAATACGTTGCAGCGACTCTCTTCGCAATCGCAATTCTCCACACGTTTCTCGCCGCCAGCGTGGTCAAATTCGGGCATCACTACCCCAAGCACGAGGGCCTATTCCATATTCTGGGTGAAGTTGAGGCGGTTTTTGGGATTTGGTCGATCATTTTGTTTGGGTATCTCATTTACGCAGAGGGCTTTGGCAACGCGGTCGATTACGTTGACAATCGAAATTACACCGAGCCGCTCTTTGTCTTCGTGATCATGGTGGTTGCAGCCAGTCGCCCCATCATGACCGCCGCACGCGGAGTGGTCGAGTTTCTATCTGGCCACCTGCCCATGAACATTACCGTGGCCCGCTTCTTTGTCATTATGGGGGTGGTGCCGCTTCTGGGCTCGCTCATCACCGAGCCCGCAGCCATGACACTGGCCGCCATGATGCTTCTTCGCTTCTTCCACAAAGAGACTAGCCGCTTTTTCAAGTACGCCGTGATCGGCACACTGTTTGTGAACATCTCGATTGGCGGTGCCCTAACCCACTTTGCCGCACCCCCCATCCTCATGGTGGCCTCTACATGGGCCTGGGACACACCCTATGTCTTCAACCACCTGGGTTGGAAGGCCGCCACCGCTGTGTTGATCAATGCCACGCTTCTTACCTTGCTGGTTAAGAAAGAATTGCACGTCACTGGCGCCAAAGAAAAGGCGGATGCAGAAGACGATGATGGGGAAGAGACCCCACGCTCAATGCCCGGATCCGTCATCTTCCTGCACCTGCTGCTCATCGCGGGGGTGGTGCTTTTCGCCCACCATGCACCGGTCTTCATGGGCATCTTCCTAATCTTCTTGGGACTCGCGGCCGCCTATCCACAATTTCATGACCGACTCATCATTCGAGAAGGGCTAATGGTCGGCTTCTTCTTGGCGGGGCTCGTTGTTCTGGGTGGCATGCAGGCTTGGTGGCTTCAGCCGCTCCTCACCAAGATGAGCCCGATCGAAGTCTATTTCGGTGCGACTGCGCTCACGGCAGTGACCGACAACGCCGCCCTGACCTATCTGGCTTCCCTTGTTCAGGGGCTCTCAGAGGAGTTCAAGTACATGGTGGTGGCCGGTGCGCTCACGGGTGGTGGCCTCACCATCATCGCCAACGCACCCAACCCAGCGGGCGCATCGATCCTGAAGAATCGATTCGATGCAAGCAACATCAATCCAGGCTATTTGTTCCTTGCGGCCCTCGGGCCAACCATCATCACCATCATCTGTTTCAAATCACTGCCACTCACCCTCTGGTGATTCCGGGCAGTCGGACTTTTGCAGACGAAGGGTCTACAAGCGCAAGTCCATGGCCACTCCCGACTTGAGTCGGGAGAGGTCATCGAGCGCATGTCGAAGTTCTTCCAGTTCGAAGCGGCTTAAGTCATCGAGTGGCAATTCATTGGGGTTGTCTAAGCCCATGAGTTGGGCACGAAGCCGATAGCGCTGGGCGAGGTCGAATGACCGACGGGCCGCCTGAGATTCACTGAGCTGCAGCTTGCCCAATTCCTGTAGCGCCGCCATGCGACCATCCGTGGACGTCACCGACACACCATTCATGAGAGCAAGAATTCGAATCCAGGCCACCACGGGGGCTGTGCCGTGCTTCTTGATATCCAGGTGCGAAGGAGACAACCACTCGGACTGCAGCTCGCGCTTGCGCAACCACCTTGCAACATAGGTGAATACAACTGGGTTGGGCAGTTCACCCACACGAGCGCGCATGGAATCCTGAGCAAGTTCTCTCAGAAACTGCGGGTGCTGAACCACCTGCTTGGTGACCCACTCGCGTAGCTCGCTGGCCAGCTCTTTGGCCCCATACAAGGCCCGAAAATCTAAGAACGTATGCCCATCAAGCAGGTGCTGGGGGGTGGGTCGTTCGCACCACTGTGAAATCTCTTCTCGCCATCCGGTATCAGAGCGACACCACTTCGCATGCTGGGCCATTACCCCACCCTTGCAGAGTGGGAAGCCCACCCGATCAAGGGCCTCGTTGACATGCTTGGCGAAGTCTTGAAATAAGGGCTGCAAGACCTCGTCGCCCTCGAAGATGATGGCGTTGTCTTGATCGGTGGCGATGGTCTGCTCATCGCGCCCCTCGGAGCCAAGAGCCAACCAGGCCCATGGCACGGTGGGGGGAGACATAATTTTTGAATCGGCCTTGACCAGCTCAATAACCCGCACGGTCATTGCATCGTTGAGGTGACTCATTAGCTTGGCCACCGCAGTGGCCGACAGCCCCTCGCCAATCAGGCGTTGTGCAAGGCGCCGAATATCCAGGCCCACACTGGCGAGTTCCTCGAACTTGACCGCCTTGGCAATCAGGCTCGAGAGGCTGCGCAGGCTCTGCCGCTGATGCGCCATGACATCGCTCTCTGACAACACCCCAATGAGTGTGTCATCGCGCATGACTGGCAAATGGCGAATTCGGTGGGTGGCCATGAGCACCATGGCCTCGATGACCGACTCATTGGCCTCGATGCGAATGGGGTTGGGTGTCATCACCGATTCAATCGGTGAAGCCAAATCCAGAGCCGGCAAGATGATCCGCCGTATAAGGTCGTACCGTGTAAGGATGCCAACTGGGTCCTCATCGGCATTCACCACCACGATCGACCCCACACTAATTTTGTCCATGGCCTCGAGGGCGGCACGAATGGAATCAGTGGCAAGGCAAACCAAGGGTCGCTTGCGCACCAGGTAGCCCACCTGGATCTCAGGTCCGATTAACGACAAATCTTTTTGCAGTGCATCATCCACAGGTTTTCCCTAGGGTCTAAATGACTGGACAACGGTGGTGTCACAGGTTACCTTCTCCCAAATTTTTAATAGGTAGGGGGAGACGTATATTGATTGACCTCGTGGTCATCCTCAAGGGAGTGGTCGAGTTCGCAGCGCTTATGTTGCTCGGCCAGGGAATTGTTTACCTCTTGAGTTTTGGTAAGCACGAAGCCAATGCCGTCTACCGCATGTTTGTGTTGGTGACTAGCCCAGTCGTGAAGGTGGCCCGAGTCATTACCCCCCGCCAGGTGGGCGATCGGCACGTGCCCTTCGTTGGCTTCATGCTGTTGTTCTGGGTTTGGTTTGCACTCACGGTCCTCAAGGTCTCCATGGGCGCCCCGGTTCCCGTCTCGGCGACACCATGAACTTCATCAATTACTACTTTTTCAAGCAGGTTGGCATCTGGGCCGGGATTTTAGGCAAAGATGACATCGCCGCCGAGTACTGGGTGAGGGCATCGTATTTCGAGAGAGCCCCTGCCCGCTCCCTGATTACAGCGGCCAATCACCTCACCCTGGCCAAACGCTTTGCCGACTCCGAAGCGCTTCTGCGTCGCAGCCTCGATCTCGACAACACCCAGGCCCCCGCGTGGTTCAACCTCGGCTTTCTTCTGCAGAAGCGCAATCAGCACGAAGAGGCCATCTCCGCATTCGACCAGGCCATTCGCCACCAAGACAAACTAGACCGCGCCCACTACGGCCGCGCGCTCTCCTTGATGGCGTTGGATCGAAACATCGAGGCCAAGGCCGCCTTGGAGCGCACCGTCGACCTCCAGCCCATGAGCCCCTATGGCTACTACCACCTGGCCCACCTGCAATTCCGCATGGGCGATGAGAAGGCCTACAGGAAAACCACTAGGAAACTCAGCAGCTTCGAGCCCAAGTTGGCGGTGCAGATTCAGAAGGAGACTGGGGTAGATGCGGGCGTACAAGACCCCTTCGACCGCTTGAAATAGCCCAATTCGATTGATGAAACGGCGGGACAAGCCGGTACTTTTAAAAATGGAGGATGTATGCAACTGACGGAACGACACCTCGCCTACTGGCGTGCGCTGCTCAAGAGGACCGGTCTCTTGCTGGCCATTTGGTTTGTGGTGACCTTTGTTGTTGGTTACTACGCCGAAAGCCTGGCATTTGACTTCTTCGGGTGGCCATTTGCCTTCTGGGTGGGCGCTCAGGGCGCGCTAGTGGTCTATGTATTGATTATTGGCTACTACGCGAGGACGATGAACCAGCTTGACAGAGAATTCGGCGTGGCCGAAGCAGAGGAGGACTAAATGGCTACTTTCGATTCTCATAGCCTAGAAGCCAAGTCCCAAAAGGCTTTCACAGCGCAACTTAAAAAGGTCTACGGTTTCTACACTGGTGGCTTTCTTCTCTTCGTCGTTTTGCTCGGAATTGCAGAGCAAATGGGCCTGTCGCGTGCCGGCATTGGATACGTCTTCCTAGGCGCAACGGTCCTGCTCTATGCTGGCATCGGCATTATGAGTCGCACCAACGACGCTGACGAATACTACGTAGCCGGTCGCCGAGTGCCTGCCGTCTTCAACGGCATGGCCACGGGTGCAGACTGGATGTCGGCCGCCTCCTTCATTGGTATGGCCGGTGGTCTCTATCTCCAGGGCTACAGTGGACTGGCCTTCATCATGGGCTGGACGGGTGGCTATGTGCTGGTGGCGCTCTTTCTTGCGCCGTTCCTGCGCAAGTTTGGTCAGTTCACCATTCCAGACTTCCTTGGTGCGCGCTTCGGCGGAACCATGCCAAGGCTCATTGGTGTGGCAATCGCCATTCTCTGCTCCTTCGTCTACGTGGTGGCGCAGATTTACGGTGTGGGCCTCATCACCACCCGCCTCACGGGTGTGAGCTTTGAAATCGGAGTCTTCCTTGGCCTGACCGGCATTCTGGTCTGCTCGTTCTTGGGCGGCATGAAGGCGGTGACCTGGACCCAGGTGGCCCAGTACATCATCCTCATCATTGCTTACATGATTCCTGTGGTCTGGCTGTCGGTGAAACAAACCGGCTTCCCCATTCCTCAGTTGGTCTATGGCCAGCAGCTGGTGAAGGTGACCGAACTTGAGAAGAAGATCAACGCAGACCCCAAGGAATTGGAAGTCCGCCAGATCTTCAAGGACCGTTCCGCTGCCGCAACCGAGAAGCTCAAGGATGTTCCCGCTTCTTTCGCAGCAGATAAAGCCGCCGCTGAAGCCAAAGTCGCTGCCGCCAAGGCTGACCCTGCCGCCCTTGCTGCCGCAGAGGCCGCACTGGCCAAGTTCCCCGCCGATGAAAAGGCCTACACGGCTGCCTTGAACAAGGAAAAGGGAGTGGCTGCACGTGCCAGTCCCCCGCGTCCTCACGCAGCCTTGTACCCGGGCAAAGATCAAGCTGCCAAGGACATCGCTCGTAAGAACTTCCTGGCGCTGATTCTCTGCCTCATGGTTGGAACTGCAGCGCTGCCTCACATCCTGATGCGCTTCTACACCACGCCTTCTGTGCGTGAGGCCCGCAATTCAGTGACCTGGTCGTTGTTCTTCATCTTCCTGCTTTACTTCACCGCGCCTGCATTGGCGGTGCTTGTGAAGTTTGTGATGTACAACGACATCGTGGGCAGTTCCTTTGCGTCTCTGCCTGCCTGGGTGGCGAACTGGGCTGCGGTCGATGCAACCCTGCTCTCCATTTCCGACGTCAATAAAGACGGCATCGTTCAGCTGGCTGAAATCACGATTGGGCAAGACATCGTTGTGCTTGCAACGCCTGAAATTGCCGGATTGCCCTACGTGGTCTCGGGCATGGTGGCTGCGGGTGGCTTGGCTGCGGCGCTCTCTACCGCCGACGGTCTGCTGCTGACTATGGCCAATGCGCTATCGCACGACGTCTACTACAAGACCATCGACCCGAATGCCCCGGTCTCGCGCCGAGTCATGCTCTCGAAGACGATGCTCTTGATCGTGGCCGTTCTGGCAGCCTTAGTCGCACAGCAGGCTCCAGCAGACATCCTGTTCTTGGTTGCTGCAGCGTTCTCTCTGGCAGCGGCAGGATTCTTCCCAGCGCTCGTGCTGGGAATCTTCTGGAAGCGCACGACTGGCATCGCAGCCTCGGTCGGTATGGTCGCTGGAACGTCCATCACGTTCTACTACATGACCCTTACCCAGCCTTGGCTCCGCGAAGTCTTCTACGGGATCGCCCGTAGCGTCCCGACGACTCCTGATCTCTGGTGGGATATTCAGCCCATCTCTGCGGGTCTCTTCGGTATGCCCGTTGGTTTTGCGATCATCATCATCCTGACCCTGCTCACCCCAGCGCCCAGCCGCGAAGTCCAGGACATGGTGTCCGCCGTGCGTTACCCCGACTTGAAGATGGCCTAAGGCCCTCGGGTTCCCCTCTCCTCGGGCCCGCCCGGGGAGAGAGCCCTAGAAAGTCAAAGCCCACCGAAAGGTGGGCTTTTTTTATTGTTGGCCTGCGCTTCTTGCGGATGGGCCCTGGGCCCTCCGATTTCCTACATATCCGCCAGTGGCATGAGCGCAGTGGCAGGCATTTCTCCGGTGTGCCCCATCTTGGCAATGAGGTGGTCCAGATGCCCCTCGAGCGACTGAATGGAAGCGATGGGCATTTCCGCCAGCGCCTGCACCAGAACCCCAATCCTCGGTCCTGGCACTTTGCCCAAGAGGTCCTTGGCCTTGGGTGTGGCCACCAATTCGAAGGCACGTGCATCGTCGATGCTGCGGTCTCGAATCACGAATCCCTCTGCCACAAGATTTCGCACTAAGTTGCTGGCCGTGGATTGATGAACCGCCAGCCGATCGGTGAGTTCACCCGGACGGATGCCGGGGTTCTCTTCAATAATGCTCAAGGCCCAGATATGGGACCCGGAGAGGCCGGTGGCCTTCTCTACCTTTCTGTAATGCTCTTTAACTGCCCTGAAAATCACTCGAAACTGCTTGAGCACCCGGACCGCTTGGTCCGGAACGTTGTTGGTCACGATGACCTCCTGAATGAGTAAGGCGAGAAAATAGCACTTTCTGCAGCGGGGGAGAACTTGCCCCAAATCCTAGGTCGGACTAAACTCCAAAAAAAGCGGGGGTGCCCAAATTTGTTGGGCTGAGAGAGTCCCATTGAACCTGATCTGGCTCACACCAGCGTAGGGAAGCTTCAATCAGCCCCTTTTTTCAGAAAGGGGTTTCTTTTTTGGCTCATCCGCGCATTGTCCTCACCATTGCTGGCTCCGACTCGAGCGGTGGCGCGGGTATTCAAGCCGACATCAAGACCATTTCTGCATTGGGTGGCTATGCTGCCAGCGCCATCACCGCCCTGACTGCCCAGAACACCCAGGGGGTTCAGGCCATCGAGCCGGCCAGTCTGGACATCCTCAAAAGCCAAATTGAATCCGTATTCGAGGACCTGCCGGTGGCCGCAGTAAAAATTGGCATGCTCCACAGCCCCGAGGTGGTTCAACTGGTGGCCGACTGCCTTGCCCACTTCCGGCCCAAGCACGTGGTGCTCGACCCAGTGATGATTGCCACGAGTGGCGACGTGCTCGTTCACCCAAGCGCAGTCAAGGCACTGGTTGAGCGCCTCTTTCCTCTGGCCAGCCTAATCACCCCGAATCTGGATGAGGCCGCCCACCTGCTGGGCCGCCCACTCAAGACAATTGCGGACATGGAAATGGCTGGCGATGCCCTAATCGCCAAAGGCGCTCAGGCCGTGCTCATTAAGGGGGGGCATCTGCCGCCGAGCGCCCATGCCGATATCGTGGATCTCCTGGTGGAGCGGTCTGCGGCCGATCCGAGTCACGCATCCACGCAGAGTGCGTCAATCGTCCACCGATTCGAGAAGTCTCGAATCCTCACTCAGAACACCCATGGCACCGGCTGCAGTCTCTCGAGCGCCATTGCCACCCACCTCGCCCATGGCGAGCCCCTGCCCCAGGCAGTGAGGCTCGCCCAAGACTACGTTCACCAAGGCCTGCTGCAAGCCCAGTCTATGCAGCTTGGCAGCGGTTCGGGCCCCATCAACCATTTCTTTCAACCCCGCGCTCTGGTCCTTCAATAGCGCTTACCCAAGGAGCCACCATGGCCAGCAACCCTCAATTTCTCGCAGCCACCGCCCAGGTCGATGAGGCCGCCATTGCCCCGCTGCCCAACAGCCAGAAGGTCTATGTCATCGGCTCGCGGGCCGACATCCGAGTGCCCATGCGAGAGATCACCCAAGACGACACCCCCGTGATGATGGGAGCGGAGAAGAACCCCCCCATCTACGTGTACGACACCAGTGGGCCCTACACCGACCCCACTGTAAAAATTGATATCCGCAGTGGCCTTGCCCCCATTCGGCAGGCATGGATCGATGCGCGCAAAGACACCGAGTTGCTCAGCGGCCCAACCAGCCGATTCGGTCAGGAGCGACTCGCCGACCCCAAACTGGCCCAACTTCGATTCAACCTGCATCGCCAACCGCGGCGCGCAAAGTCGGGGCAGAACGTGAGCCAGATGCACTATGCGAAGAAGGGCATGGTCACGCCCGAGATGGAGTTCATCGCCATTCGCGAGAACCTTCGTCGTCAGGAGTATTTAAAGAGTCTGGAGGCCATGGGCGAGAAGGGCAAGCGCATGATCGAATTGCTCACACGCCAGCACCCTGGCCAGTCGTTTGGCGCAGTCATCCCCAGCGAGATCACCCCGGCATTCGTTCGCGATGAAGTGGCTCGCGGCCGAGCCATCATCCCCAACAACATCAACCACCCCGAGTCCGAGCCCATGATTATTGGGCGCAACTTCCTGGTGAAGATCAACGGCAACATTGGCAACAGTGCGGTGACCAGCAGCATTGCCGAGGAAGTCGACAAGATGACCTGGGGCATTCGGTGGGGGGCCGACACCATCATGGACCTCTCCACCGGCAAACACATCCATGAGACCCGAGAGTGGATTATTCGTAACAGCCCCGTGCCCATTGGCACCGTGCCCATCTACCAGGCGCTCGAGAAGGTCGATGGTAAGGCCGAAGAACTCACGTGGGAACTCTTTCGCGACACCCTCATTGAACAGGCCGAGCAAGGTGTGGACTACTTCACGATCCATGCAGGTGTGCGGCTGGCCTACGTGCCCATGACCGCCAATCGCATGACCGGCATTGTCAGCAGGGGCGGCAGCATCATGGCCAAGTGGTGCCTGGCCCACCACCAAGAGAACTTCCTCTACACCCACTTCGAGGACATCTGCGAAATCATGAAGGCCTACGACGTCGCCTTCAGCCTGGGCGATGGCCTGCGACCCGGCAGCATCTGGGATGCCAACGACGAGGCCCAGCTCGGTGAATTAAAGACCCTGGGCGAACTCACCCAGATTGCGTGGAAACACGATGTCCAGACCATGATTGAGGGGCCGGGCCACGTTCCCATGCAGCTCATCAAAGAGAACATGGACCTCCAACTCGACTGGTGCGACGAGGCACCCTTCTACACCCTGGGGCCACTCACCACCGACATCGCACCCGGCTACGATCACATCACCTCGGCCATTGGCGCCGCACAGATTGGCTGGTACGGCACGGCCATGCTCTGCTATGTAACCCCCAAGGAGCACCTGGGCCTGCCCAATAAAGAGGATGTGAAGGCCGGCATCATCGCGTACAAGATTGCCGCCCACGCCGCCGATCTTGCCAAGGGTCACCCAGGGGCCCAAGTGCGAGACAACGCCCTATCGAAGGCGCGATTTGAGTTTCGCTGGAACGACCAGTTCAATCTCGGACTCGACCCCGACACGGCCAAGGCCTATCACGACGAGACCCTTCCCAAAGAGAGCATGAAGGTGGCGCACTTCTGCTCCATGTGCGGTCCTCACTTCTGCAGCATGAAGATCACCCAAGACGTGAAGGACTACGCCAAGCAGAAGGGCCTTGCCGAAGAAGAGGCACTGCAAAAAGGAATGCAGGAGAAATCCATTGAGTTTGTGAAGACCGGTGCCAAGGTCTACCACCGGCAGTAATCAAGGAGTCCTGACCCAGCCATGAAAATCGGAATCGCCGGTGGCGGTCTGATGGGCCGTCTAATGGCCCACGGATCTTCGCAACTCGGCCACGAGGTGCATGTATTCGAGGCCGGACCGGAGGCACCTGCGGTAATGACCGAGCGTGCTGCTGCGTTTACATCCGCAGGAATGCTCAGCCCCATTGCGGAGATGGAGGCTGGCGGTGAGGCGGTCTACGCCCTGGGCATTGAATCCATGCGGCGATGGCCGCAGATTCATCGGGCCTGCAATCAAGCGTTCGACTTGTGCATCAATGGGAGTCTGATGGTCTGCCACCCGGCAGACCGCGCAAGCGCCGAGCGCATCCTGGCGCATACGCGGCCGAAGTCGTCCGAGCCTCAGCCCACGCCGCTGGCGGCGCAAGAACTCGAGGTACTCGAGCCCTTGCTCAAACCGCGACTCCATGCGTGGATGCTGCCCAATGAAGGGCATCTATTCCCTTCGCAGGCGCTCGAGGCATTAAGGAGATACAGCCCCAACAGCCATTGGGAATTCAACACGCCTGTGTTGGAAGTGGAAGCCGGATGCATCCGCACCGAACGCGGTGCGATGAATTTCGACTGGGTCTTTGACTGCCGTGGTCTGGGTGCGCGCAGCGCTTTATTGCCACTGCGTGGGGTTCGCGGCGAAATCTTCACCCTCATGCCGCCGGCCGGTTGCGTGATTCAGCGGCCCATTCGGCTTATGCACCCGCGGTGGCGGGTCTACATGGTTCCTCGGCCATCGGGCGAGGTCGTGGTGGGCGCAACAGAGATTGAATCAGAAGACCGCTCGCCCACATCGGTGCAGAGCAATCTCGAACTCTTGTCGGCCGCATTCAGCATTGCCCCATCGCTTGCCGAGGCGCGGATTGTATCGAGCGATGTGAACCTGCGGCCGGCCCTGCCCGACAACCTTCCCCAGGTGATGAGTCGGCCTGGTCTCACTGCAATCAATGGCCTCTTTCGCCATGGCTGGTTGCTCGCCCCGGCCCTAATGCATCAAGCACTGGAAGCCATGGGCGCCAAGAGAGAAGAGCATGCCCTCGTCTAATCGAGCCGCGAGCAACGACTGCATCACCGTGGACTTCAATGGCCAGCCCATGAATGCCAGGGCCGGTGAGAGCCTTGCTGAATTCATTGATCGACTCGGCAAAGACCCGAACCAATTGGCCACCGCCGTGAACGCAGAATTTGTACCCCGCGACATGAGAAAAACATTGCTCCTTCAGCAGGGCGATGCCATTATGACTTTCGAGCCGATCACAGGAGGCTAGTGAATATGTCCACCTTCTCTGTGTATGGAGTCTCGCTCTCAAGCCGATTCTTCCTTGGGACTGCGGGATACCCATCACCGGCCATTCTGAAAGAGGCCATTGCGGCCTCTGGCGCAGAGGTCCTCACCATGGGCATCAAACGCCAAGCAGCCAATGTCGCAGCCGCTGGGCACAACCAGTGGTGGTCGCTAATTCGTGAGACCGGGCGCCATATTCTTCCCAACACCGCAGGCTGCCGAACTGCCAAAGAGGCGGTTGCCCTGGCGCAGATGGCGCGAGAATTATTCGAGACCAACTGGATCAAGCTCGAGGTGGTCGGTGACGATTACTCACTGCAGCCCGACTCATTCGAGTTGGTAGCAGCGGCCGAGCAACTGGTAGGGCTTGGATTTAATGTCTTCCCTTACTGCACCGAAGACCTCATCGCGGCGCAACGCCTGGTCGATGCCGGTTGCCAGGTTCTAATGCCCTGGGCCGCCCCTATTGGTTCGGGCCAAGGCATCACCAATCGCAGGGCGCTCGCTCGCATGAGAGAGAAATTCCACAATCTCTTTCTCGTGGTCGATGCAGGAATTGGTGCGCCATCGCATGCAGCCGAGGCCATGGAGATTGGGTTCGACGCCGTGTTGTTGAATTCGGCTGTGGCCCAGTCCCGGGCCCCGGTGGAGATGTCGGCCGCGTTTTCAAAGGTCATTGAAGCGGGCCGCATGGCCCATCTCGCCGGTGTGATTCCCGCGCAGGACTTCGCCACACCCAGCACACCCGTCACGGGACAACCCTTTCTTATTCACAAGGCGGGGTAGAGATTGCGAGTTGCCAAAACCCCTCGTGGCAGCCTAACGCTCGAGGGCGATCGGCTGGTGCTCGACTGGGTTTACGCCAAGGGCGGCATTCAACTTCAATCGCTGGTTCCTGCAGATGCACCGGACCAACTGACTCGCGCCTTTGATCGGAGTCGCGCCCTTGGTTACATCGAGGAGGATGCATCGATTCATGTGGCCCTGTCTCTTACTTCCGGAGAAGGCGATCTCTCGCGGCTGCCACTCGATGCACACCGCAACCACTTTCCCTCGCTTGAAATGCCTGGCCTGCCGCGTCCAATGTCATTTCCCTCGCTGCGCGATGCAAGCCCCGGGGTCTATCCGGTGGTGGATAGTCAAGAGCTCCTCTCCGACCTCATCGATGTGGGGTGTCGCATCATTCAACTGCGCGTGAAGTCGCTTGAGCGCGATGCGCAAGATCGAACGGTGAAGGAAGCGTGTAGGCTCGCGCAGCAGGCCCCCGACTGCCAACTCTTTATTAACGATTACTGGGAACAGGCCATTGAGCATGGTGCCTACGGCGTGCACATTGGTCAGGAAGACCTGCTCACCGCGGACCTTGATCGCCTAAGAGCCGGCGAGGTGCGTCTGGGACTCTCGACCCACAGCTATTGGGAATTCGCAAGGGCACTATGGGTTGCCCCGAGTTACATCGCCTGCGGCCCCATCTTCCCCACTCGTGCCAAAGCAATGAACTGGATTCCGCAGGGCCTTGCGAATCTGCGCTACTGGGCCGCCGTGAGCCCTTTGCCGGTGGTGGCAATTGCCGGTATCCACGCGGGCAATCTGGCCGACGTGGCCTCAACGGGCGCCAGTGCTGCCGCGGTGATACAAGCCATTGTCTCTACTCCCAAGCCTACAGCCGCTTACCAAGCCCTTCAAGACCAGTGGCTTAGCATTCAAGCCCAGCCAGGGAATCCCAGATTGCATCAAAGAGACGGTTCGTCCCCACAGCGCCACCCAACCACAATGGCACGCCCAACGCTGTCCGAAGCCTAAAACTCGGAACACCCTGGACCCCCTGCTCCGGCCAACTTACAGTTTCTCTGGCGACCCCCGCCTCTAGTGCTTGGTCGCTGAAGGCACGTTCGATTTGCTCGGCCGACATTCCCACACTCAGGCCTCCACTCAATGGAGACCGCCTGGGCCCAGGTCGGTTTAGACTGCGCAAGGCGGATCAGGGCACTGCCCAAATGACCGCGACCGATATAGCACCATGGGCATACTAGGTCGGAGACGATGTCAATGGTGAGTTTGCTCATGATGAACTTGGAATCGAGACACCTTGTTATGAAATACCTTGAGGATTTTAAAGAGGGGCAGGTCATTGCGCTGGGCACTTACCCAGTGAGCGAGGAGGCCATCCTTCAATTCGGCAGAGAGTTTGACACGCAGTCTTTTCACACCGACCCAGAGGCCGCAAAGCAGTCGGCGTTTGGTGGTCTGATTGCCAGCGGATGGCACACTGGGTCTATCTGTATGCGACTCGTCTGCGATACCCTCCTCAACCAGAGCGCGTGCAATGGCAGCCCGGGCTTGCGAGACCTGCAGTGGCTCAAACCCGTTCGCCCCGGAGATGTCTTGTCGGGAGAGGTTCGCATTGGCGAGGTGAAGACTTCGACCTCCAAGCCCGACCGCGGCTCCATGTTGCAGCACTGGCTGCTTAAGAATCAAAACAATGAGTCGGTCTTCTCTTGCAATGTGGTGGTCTTGATGATGCGTGGCCCTTCAACGGGACTGGAGGCCTGGCGCAGCCAGGCGCAGAACCTCTGGTTTTCAGATGGTGGATGCACGGGTGGAAAGGCGGAATAACCATGGTGATAGGCTGGATCGTTATTTTTGTGCTTGGCTTCTTGGCGGGCTACGTGGTGGGCCGAAAGACGCGCAAATAAATTCTTAAGTGATTGATTCGCAGATAGTATTTAGAATCATTAAATAATTTTTGCGATGCAACAAAATCTTGGTTAAACTCCAAAGCAATAAAATTTTCATGTTGCCGGAGGCCGTTTATGTCTGCCCCTTTTCTGCCTATTCATGGGATTGAGGTTGACCCCAATCTCTGTGGATTTATTGACCAAGAGGTGCTCCCCGGCACCGGCGTGACCTCGGATCAGTTCTGGGTCGGCTTTGACCAAATCGTTGCCGAGTTCGCGCCTCAGAATGCAGCCCTCCTTGCTGAACGAGACCGCCTGCAGGCCGAGATTGACCAGTGGCATCGCGCCCAGCCTGGCCCCATTCGAGACCCCAAGGCCTATCGGAAATTCCTCACTGACATTGGCTATTTGATTGCCGATCCAGGCCGTGTTCAGGCCTCCACGGCCAATGTCGACGACGAGCTCGCCGTTCAGGCCGGGCCACAACTCGTCGTTCCCATCCTTAATGCCCGCTACACCCTCAACGCCGCCAATGCGCGTTGGGGCAGCCTCTACGATGCCCTCTACGGAACGGACGCCATTGCCGAATCCGATGGTTGTGAGAAGTCCGAGCGCTACAACCCCAAGCGCGGCGCCAGAGTCATGGCCTTTGCCCGTGACTTTCTCGACCAGGCCGCACCTCTGGCGAGTGGCTCCCACAAAGACGCCGTGGGCTATGCCATTGAGGCCGGCCAGTTGGTCGTCAGCCTTCTCGGCGGAAAGAGTGTTGGGCTTCAGAACCCCGACCAACTCATCGGTTACCAGGGCCTGATCCCCGAGCCCCATGCCGTGCTGCTCAAGCACAATGGCCTGCACTTCGAGATTGTGATTGACCATCAATCGCCAATTGGCTCAGTGGACCCAGCCGGCGTGGCCGATGTCATTCTCGAGGCCGCGCTGTCGACCATTCTCGACCTCGAGGATTCAGTGGCCGTGGTCGATACCGAAGACAAGCTGCTCGGCTATCGGAACTTTCTTGGTGTGATTAAGGGCAGTCTCACCGAGCGTGTTCCCAAAAACGGCAAGACCATCGTCCGTGGACTCAATCCGGATCGCCCCTACTCCAAGCCCACGGGTGGGGAACTCACTCTTCCTGGCCGTTCGCTGCTCTTCATCCGCAACATGGGCCTACTAACAAGCCACCCCGCTGTCCGCTATCGCGCCCCCAACGGCCAGTGTGCAGACATCCCCGAGGGCATCCTCGATGCGGTGGTGACAGTGGCCATTGGCATTCACGACCTCAAGGCCGCTGGCCGCCTGCCCTCGGGCGACGCCATTCGCAACAGCCGCAGCGGCAGCATCTATGTCGTCAAGCCCAAGCTTCATGGCCCGAAGGAAGTGGCCTTCAGTGCCGCGCTCTTTGCAAAGATTGAGTCGGTGCTGGGTCTGCCGAATAACACCGTAAAACTTGGTGTTATGGATGAAGAGCGCCGCACGAGCGTTAACCTGAAGGCATGCATTGTAGCGGCCGAGAGCCGCATTGCCTTCATCAATACAGGCTTTCTCGATCGCACTGGCGATGAGATTCACACCTCGATGCTCGCGGGCCCAATGATTCGCAAGGCCAACATGAAGGCCAGCAAGTGGATTGCCGCTTACGAGCGAAGTAATGTGCTGGTGGGCCTGGCCTGCGGGTTGCGCGGCAAGGCCCAGATCGGCAAGGGCATGTGGGCCATGCCAGACCGCATGGCGGCCATGCTCGAGCAGAAGCTGGTTCATCCCAAGGCCGGTGCAAACACCGCTTGGGTTCCAAGCCCAACTGCAGCCACCCTGCATGCCCTGCACTATCACCAAGTGAGCGTCTCATCGATTCAGAAGGAGATGGAGTCGATCGATATGGCCAAGGAGTCCGAGGACTTGCTCGGTAGTCTGCTCGCCGTGCCCGTTGCTGAGAACACCAACTGGTCGGCAGCGGAGAAGCAGCAAGAACTCGACAACAACATTCAAGGCATTCTTGGCTACGTGGTGCGTTGGATCGATCAAGGCGTTGGCTGCTCAAAGGTGCCCGACATCAATGATGTGGGCCTGATGGAAGACCGTGCCACTCTTCGCATTTCGAGCCAGCATGTGGCCAATTGGCTGGTCCATGGAATCGTGAGCGAGGCCGATGTCAAAGCAAGCTTTGAGCGAATGGCCGCCGTTGTCGATGCCCAAAATGGCGCAGACCCCTTCTACACGCCCATGCTTCCCAACTTATCGGGCAGCAAGGCGTTCCAAGCCGCCTGCGATCTGGTCTTCAAGGGAACCGAGCAGCCCAGTGGTTACACCGAGCCACTATTGAATCTCTGGCGCTTGGCGAAGAAGAAACAAGCCAGCTAGGGCGGCTGGCGTTGTAAGCTGTTGATTTATCGGCAGGATTCTTGGTGGAGACGAGGAGGATCGAACTCCCGACCTTCGCATTGCGAACGCGACGCTCTCCCAGCTGAGCTACGTCCCCGCCCCACTTAACCCAATTAAATCAATAACTTACAAAACCGACACCGACCACCGAATCTTAAAAAACTCCCAATTTATACCTCTTGGGGAGAGAAACTGGAGGTTCCTACCCCTAATTCGGTTGATCGTACTAAGTGCACCCCGAGCAATCCGCAGTACTTAGGTCGCAATAGGCGAAGAGAACGCCTTTAATACGTTGTGCTATTGTCATGGACCATTGCTCAGTTTTGTCTTGTCTTTTCCTGCCAAAGGGCAGGCTGCGTCAATACGGAGTCATTCGGTTTTCTTTTTTTGAGGGCTTAGATAAGCTCGATGACTAACTCAAAGGATCGCTCAATGTTAAAGAATTCATTCATCACTGTGATGGCCATCGGCTATTTTTCCTCTGCTCAAGCGCAGGATAAACCTGGGGTTTTTGGCTATAAGCCTGGAGGAGCTGATGCGCCAATTACAGGTGCCGCAAGTGGTGGCGGAGCGACCGATGCAGCGCCCTCGCTCGAGAAATGTGACAAGCCGTTCGGTACCCTTGCTGTCGTGCAACCTCAGGACCACATCACTGCGACACTCGCTAGATTTAACCTCCCCCCCCCGAACGCACTGTTGAGACTCATAATCCAGCAATCAAACTGCTTCCAGGTCGTAGAGCGAGGGCTCGCCATGCAAAATCTCATGCAAGAGCGCGAACTCGCCAAAGGCGGACAGCTTCAGTCCGGATCGAATGTGGGAGGCGGGCAGATGGTAACCGCCGACTTTTTGCTCACACCCGAGATTGCTTTTAGCGAAAACAACTCCGGTGGTGCAGCAATTGGGGCTATCGGGGGGTTGTTTGGAGCGTTTGGATCTGTGGTTGGAGCTGTCGCTTCAGGCATTAAATTTAAGCAAGCTCAAACCACTCTCCTCCTGGCAGATGCACGCTCAGGGCTTCAGGTTGCTGCTGCGCAAGGTAGCGTAGAGAAAGCGGACTGGGCCGCTGGAGGATTTCTTGGCGGCGTAGGCGCAGGCGCGTATACGAACACGGCCGAGGGCAAGGTTGTCGCTGCTGCGCTGCTCGACAACTACAACAACATTGTTAAATCAATTCGAAACCAGCCAAGCTTGATTGCCTCAACAGCGGGGCCCGCATCAACCGCGAACGCTGCAAGTTCCGTAAGAGCAAATGCATTCAACGTGGGAGATACGCTGCAAGGGAAGATTGCCGGGGTGAAAGTTTTGGCCTCTGCTAACGATGGAGGTAGGGTTCTCTTCTCTTTGAAGAAGGGTGAAGAGGTTGTAGTAGTGGCGCCGGACAAGAACGGTTTCTTAAAAGTTCAAGGTGCAAACGGTGAGGGCTGGGTCGACCAAAAGCTAATGCGTAAATAACGACCCCGGCTCGGTTGACCAAGCGTTGACCAAAATCTTGGCGGTGTAGGGCATCAAAATCCCAGCCAGCCAGACCTCACCCGGGGGTATCCCCCTAATGGCTTGATGGTACCTAGCGCACCCCTTGCACCTGTATTTTCTCAAGCAGCGGGTGAAGGCCTTAAATCCTCTCGCGAAAAGTACAAAAATGTTTAAAGGCTCATGCTATCTTCACCTCCAATCGAACTTCAATAGAGTCATCATATGAAACGATCTGAAACACGCAAGGGCCCGTTTATCTGTCTGCTGGTCGTAATGGCCGGGGCTGCATTGACCGGTTGTGCCAACAATTTTCATGCCCAACAAATGGGTGAGGAGACCATCTCAAAGGTCACGGTGGGACAAATCCAAAAAGAAATCGTTGTCGGTATGTCAGGAGCGGACGTAATTACCTTGCTGGGCTCCCCCAACATCGTCACCCGAGACAAGAAATCAAAGGAAGTTTGGGTATACGACAAGCTCTCAACCGACTTTGCTTTTTCAAACTCCGGCGGCGAGGTGTCATTGATGTTGCTCGGCATTCGATCTTCCCCCAGGCAACTCTGGGGTGCACAGGGTGGAGGCGGCCTAAACTCGGGGGCGACACGTCTGTCTCAAAAAACGCTTACGCTGATCATCAAAATGAGTTCCAAGGGAACGGTTGAAGACTTCACCTACCACGCTTCGTCCTTCTAAAGATGTCGATCAAGACCCTCATGGCGTTATCGGCCTCATGGGCGCTCCTCTCTGGCTGTGCGTCATCTCTCGAGAGTTTCGGTAGCCAGTTTCCTGTCAGTGTTCTTCAAGACCGGGTCCCAAAGTCTCGCGTTTTGTTTGTAGATCAAGACGGGGTGGTAGCCAAAGCAATTGTCGCTACGCTACAAGATTTGGGGTTTCAGGTGGATTTTTCATCTCGTGACCTGAATTTGGTTACTGGTTGGAGAACCGGGGGGCAGTTAGGTGAAAAAGTTACGGTCACCTATCAGAGGATCGACAAGGATTTCGTTCAGTTTCGAGCAAATTTCTCGAACGACGGGGATGACATAAGTTCCCAAGCAGTGCTTTACCAAGACTTTTTCACGAACTTATCGAAGAGCGTCTTTCTGGCTAAGAACGGAATTCTCTAGCCTCAATCGGGTCTCGACTGAATGCGCTCATTGATGCGTTGTGGTCACCTCGCTATATGTTCGCTCTTGCTTTCCACAGCGGCTTGGGCGAATCCCCAAAGTCAGTCGGAAGAACTGCATCATGCGTTCCAACATTACTACCAGTCGGCGGTCGGCCACAGATTCACAGTCCTAGACGTAAAGTTGATCACGTGGGCTGTCGGCTCATGTGGAGGTGGCTTTTCTCTCCGTTGCACTATCTCACGTCCAGTTCTTGAAAATCTGTCTCAGAGAGGTTCTACTGGGGCCAAACTCCTGCTATCGGCTCAGTTGCTTCAGACAGGCATCGCCTCTGATAGGAGCATCGTCGCAGAATTGTTAAAGAAACTGGCCACTGAGAACAGTGGTGCTGAATGGGTGACTTTGCAAGTCAAGCCAGTGTTGGCCTCGTTGGAAAAACCCCCAAGAAAACCCGCGAGATCAAATGCATCGTCGAACACTAACTTGGAGGATCGTCCTTCTGAGAGCAATAATGAGTCTCGAATTGATAAAGGACCTGACTCCCAGACTGCAGAACAGGGCGAAAAGTTTTTAAGCAGCGACTCCCCCGATACAGTGAAAGAGTCCGAACCCGAAAGCGACAACACAGGTCAAGCCGCAGAGGCAGCCCCCAAGAAACGTTTGCTTATAATCATTGACCGGTAACTCAGAGAGGATCCGTACCCACCCCCCATCAAAATCCCAGCCAGGCCTACCCCCACCCGGGGGGTACCCCCCCTGATTCGCTTGATGGTACCTAGCGCACCCCATACAGTCGATTGTGCTCAGGCAGAGACCCCAATTCTAATTCTAGTAGTCGTAAACTCTTAGAATGAGTAATCCGGTAACTCCTTACGTTGCGGCAGATGCGCAATACCCAGTGACAATAACAAGCAAAACTACGGAAACTATTTTCTGGTGGATCATGAGTTGTCAGAATGTTCTCTAGTACCTAATCTTCACGACAGTCAAAAATATACAAGTGAGACTTGTTTGTGCTTGTCTCAACGATTGTTAAGTGCACATACCCGAGATAAGGTTGTATGTAGAGTTCGCTTCGAACCTTGCCTTTTTTCCCGTCATACTCATTCCAATATCGCATCGTGTTCATTCGATTGTTCTCAATTACCTCCCAAGGAGTTTTATTAAGAATTGAGAGCGTGAGGACACCTTCCCGCTGGTAGATTGTAAGTTTCTCTTTGCTACTTGCCTCGATGCATGTCAGGGTTGCATTCTTTCCCCTGCGAAGTTTCTCGTAGCGGTACGGTCCAGTTTTTCCCGGAAATTTATCAATACAGTATTGCCAAACGGCATTCTCTGCTGCCTGATTTGTTTGCTTATACTTTTGAAGTTCCTTGTTTACACATTCTTCCCGACTGTCGTAACCGAACAAACCAGCGTGGGCAGTCGAAACGCCTAGAGCGCACAGCGCAATCAAGGTAGTAAATCTTTGGATCATTAGTATCACCTCACCATTGCTAAACAGAGATTCTTCATATCCGAAGACTGAATGCTGTAGCAGTTGCTTCGTTGTTCACCAACTTGTGCCAGACACATGTTCTTCAAGTCTGATGAACCGATTGAGTAACAGTTCGACTTGTTCTTCTTCACCAATGCGAGACAGAGATTCTTCGAGTCCTGATTCTGTATCGAGTAGCAATGAGATGCAGGGTTTACAAAGACTGCGGTGGTCGATAGCAAGATACCAAGGGCAAAAGCAAGAGAAGTCGGACTGGTGTTGTAGTCTCCCCCTAAATTGAGACAGTGTTGATGCGGACATTTCTGTTGTTTGGCAGTATTGGACGACAGGAGGTTTTGCATGAAGAAGTCACGGTTTACCGAGAGCGAGATTGTTGGGATCTTGAAGGAGGCGGATGCCGGGTTGCCGGTGGGTGATGTGATCCGCAGGCATGGGATCAGCACTACAACCTACTACAAGTGGAAGTCCAAGTACGGTGGTCTTGATGCCTCGGAGTTAAAGCGGATCAAGGAGTTGGAGGCCCAGCTCTCGGAGTTCAAGCAGATCGTGGCCGATCTGACCCTTGAGAACAAAGCGATGAAGGGGCTGATTGCAAAAAAGCTCTGACGCCAGCCAGAAAGCGTGAAGCGGTCGAGTATCTGGTTGGCGAAGAAGGATTGGCGGTGCAAAGGGCTTGTCGGTGTGTGGGTCTGGCCAGAGCGAGTTTTTACCGCCGACCGGCTGATAAGGCCAAGCGAGATGCACCGGTGGTCGATGTACTCAATCAGATTGTGGCCAAGCATGGCCGCTGGGGCTTTGAGTTGTGTTTTTTTTGGATGAGAAACCATGGGTATGGCTGGAACCACAAGAGAGTCTGGCGTGTTTACAAGGATATGGGCTTGAACCTGCCCCGCCGCACCAAGCGCAGACTGCCCAAAGGGCCTCGCATCCCGCTGGTGGCGCCAGAGGCCAAGAATGTCATCTGGGCGCTCGACTTCATGCATGACACGCTCGACTACGGCAAACCCTTCAGAACCCTCAACGTGCTCGAGGAAGCCAATCGAGAGGTCTTGGGTATCGAGATCGACACGAGCCTTCCAGCTGCTAGGGTGGTCAGAGTTCTGGATCAACTCGGAGAGGTCTACGGATTGCCAGAGGCGCTGCGCTTGGATAACGGTCCGGAGCTGCGTTCAACGGCGCTGACGGAGTGGTGTAAGGACAGAGGAATCGAGCTTCGGTATATCCAACCAGGCAAGCCCAGCCAGAACGCCTTTATCGAGCGATTTAATCGAACCTACCGACACGAAGTCTTGGACGCCTACCTCTTCTCAGACCTTGAACAGGTCCGAGAGATTACCGAGGAGTGGATCAAAGATTACAACGAGGATCGGCCCCATACGGCCAACGGGAAGTTGCCACCCGTTCAGAACTGGCAACACCCCAAACCAACAGAAATGTCCCCCATCGGAGTGTCTAATTGACGGGGGAGACTACAGAGGAGCGCCATATGTAAGGGGTAACTGCGTCAATCCCTGATTAGCTCGATCTCGCGCATCGTGCCAAAGCTCCGACATCTCAGCACTTGAGTATTCAGAAAAGCAAGGCGTCCCCAATGTATAGTGAATGATTTTGGCACTCGGGTTTGCCTCGTATTCCGTGGCGAGCCAGTTCCACTCCAAGGGCAATTCACCGATTTCCGCATCCTCTAGCCACTGAAACCGGTGTAGGAAAGCTCCGGAGCTTCTTCCTATAAAGGTCGGCGTGAGCTGAGAGTTCTTCGGGTGTTGACAGTTCCATAAAATTAAGCTGGAACAGTTTTTTCTTGGGTAGTCCTCGTTCCTGTTGCCGAGGTACTTCTTGAATGCTTTGGTACGATAACTATGTTTTACAACCTGAACTGCTTTGTCTGGGTCTCGCAGATCCCATAGTTCCGCGATGTCCGATGTACAAACCATATCGCCGTCAGCATAGATAGCGTGACCTTTCCAATCCATCAGACTAGGGCAGAGGAAGCGCGAATAGGTAAACGAGTTACTCCCGTCAGAATGCTGCTCTCGGTACCCAAGCAAAGAATCCCTAACCAGCGGTATAAATCTCACGGGTTTGCTTGATTTCTCCAAAACACTTTGACAAAAAACGTGATACGCCACAGCTTCACGCTGATCAAAACCGACAACAATATCTATTGCTCTCACAATACCTCCCGATCAATCCATGTTGTAGCTTGGCGAATAGTGTCGGTCCAGTCGCGCATGTCACGTTGGTGGAAGACTTTTAGTCCTGGGTACCAAAAGCTATCAACATCCCCTGGATGCCAATACCAGATTCTCCCCTTTGCGAGCGGAACAAAAACGCAACCTCTTCTCCCGATTGATCCTGCCAGATGAGCGGTCACGTTGCTAGTGGTGACTACAATGTCGCAGGCGTCGATTAACGCCAGCAGACCGTCGATATCGTTGTGAGCATCGACCCCCTTTATCTGGTGAATCTTTACATCAAAACGATCTCTGACTTTCTGAATATCAGCATCAACATCCCCGTACTGCAAGTTGACGAACTCGAGTCGTGTATTCGTGAGTATTGGCTCGAGTTGCTCCAAGCCGATGCTCTTCTCCTCGCCGAAATCCTTGTTGTGACTTTTCCATGCGAGTCCACAAATAGTCTTCCCGTTGGAAAATGGGGCTAATAGCCTCAACTCGTCGCGCCTCTCTCTATCTGCCACTAGGAAGGGCCCGCGGGTTGATAAGATCGCTTCAGAATCTAGCCCCAAGACATAGGCCAAGTTCCCGATGGGGGCCTGAGAATCCATTCCCTTGAGGGACTCCGGCTTTAAAGTTTGGCCCCTCTCAAAAAGAGTGATCGTCGGAAAAGATCGACTCAAAGTTAGGTGGAGTCTTCTGTCGGCTACAAGTCTGATACTCGAAAACCTCTCTAATGCTTGGGCGAGCAAGCCAGCGTAAAAAATCTCATCACCGATTCCTTGTTCAGCCCACAGTAGCAAACTTTCTCCGCCTTTGGTTCGGTCGCACAGAGGAAGATCTGTCATGAGCGCTGGACTTGAAAAACTCCGAGTTTTCCAGCGCCAAAGATAGTTCTCAAAACCACCCAAAAATTCTTTGTGGGAGAGTTGTAAAAGTCCTTTGCTATAAATAGCTTCGGCATAGTCGGGCTTGAGTTCGATGGCTCGCTCATAACTAGCTAGAGCCTCCTCATGGCGTCGGAGGTCGTTGAGCGCAACACCCCGATTGCTCCACGCTTCGGCATAGTTGGACTTGAGTTCGATGGCTCGCTCATAACTAGCTAGAGCCTCCTCATGGCGTCGGAGGTCGTTGAGCGCAACACCCCGATTGCTCCACGCCTCGGCATAGCCGGGCTTGAGCCCGATGGCTTGCTCGCAACTGGCCAGGGCCTCATCATGACGCCGAAGGTCACTTAGCGCAACACCCCGATTGCTCCAAGCCTTGGCATAGTCGGGCTGGAGTTCGATGGCTCGCTCGTAACTAGCCAGAGCCTCCGCATGACGCCGGAGGTCATTTAGCGCAACGCCACGATTGCTCCAAGCTTTGGCATCGTCGGGCTTGAGTTCGATGGCTCGCTCGTAACTAGCCAGAGCCTCCGCATGACGCCGGAGGTCATTTAGCGCAACGCCACGATTGCTCCAAGCTTCAGCCAGCGTGGGGCTCAACTCAACGGCACGATTGTGAAGGGTCAGAGCCTCATCTAAAGCACCCATCTCTTGGAGGCAATTCCCCTTGTTTGTATAGGCCTTCGTTAGACGGCTATTGATGGCCAGAGCTCGATCGAAAGCTTCAATGGCAGCTGTGAGTTCGCCAAGTTCCTTAAGCGAGAGCCCATAACCTAACCAGGCCTCTTCACGCCCCGGATCGAGCTCGATAGCCTTCCTGTGCCAAGGAAGAGAGTCCCGGTTTTTTCCCTGCTCGCTGAGTGCCTTCGCAAGATTGAAGTGGATGAAGTGATTCCTCTTGTCAAGCGACGCTGCAGCGAGCAAAAAACCCTCAGCGTCTGAGTGCCTTTGTTGTAGACCAGCTACAACACCCCTAAGATGCAAGGCCTCGGCAGTTCTGGGATCGAGCACGAGCACCTGCTTTGCCAGTAGGTCAGCTTCGGAAAGCCGACCTCTTTGGAATAACTCGAAAGCCGTCGCCAGTTTTCTTTGCGTCCCCGTGAACATCACTCCCCACTGTCCTTGCTGGGTCTACTGTTGATTGAACAAGAGAGGAACCATGAAGAGCAAAGACTAAGGAACAATCACTTCGTCCTTACTCTTGACCGGCTTGATCAAATCCTCCCGCTTGATGCCCAGCCATAAGGTGATGGGCGCCATCACGAAGATGGACGAGTAAATGCCAAACACGATGCCAATGGTAAGTGCCAAGGCAAAGCCGTGCGGCACGAAGTTTAGCATGGCGAGCACCATGGTCTCGGTGGTTTCATGGGTGATGATTGTGCGGCTCATGGTGCGGGTGATGGCGTTGTCGATCAACTCCTGCACGCTCACCTTGCGCATGCGGCGGAAGTTCTCGCGAATGCGGTCGGCGACCACCACACTCTCATTATTTGCTCCGAAGCAGAGTTCCTCCATCACAGTGGGGAACAGCAGTTGATGGTCTGGGTTCTGGAACAAGAAGCCGGGCTGCCCCTCCAAGTCCACCTTCCCAACGGTGGGCACGATGAGCCCTTGCAGAGCCATCAAAAGGCTGCTTTTCCCAGCACCATTGGGGCCTACGAGGCCGAGCCGGTGAGCTTTGCTCTGAAGATCAGAGCCTCGAAAACCAGCCGATCTTCGCGCGCCAGGCGCAGATTTGTGATGCGCATGGCCGGTATACTACGCGACTTGAACGCTTTCCCCAGCCAGCCGGAGTGGTGGAATTGGTAGACGCACCGGGCTCAAAATCTGCCGCCGGAGATGGTGTGCGGGTTCGAGTCCCGCCTCCGGCGCCAACAATTCACTGGTGCGCTGAATGAATATACTCATGGCCCTCTCTCAGTTGGAAGTCACTGGAGCAGAGGTCTACGCCACTACCCTGGGAGACGAACTGACGGCCCGGGGCCATCAGGTCTGGTACGTGTCAGACACCCTCACTCGCCAAGTGAAGGGCGCCTTCATTCCGCTGGCATTCAATAAGCGAAGCATTCCAAGGCGCCTTTGGCACGTGGCCCGTCTCGTGTGGCTGATTCGCAAGTACAAAATTCAACTGGTTCATGCCCATTCCAGGGCATCTGGCTGGAGTTGCCGCGTGGCCTGTTGGCTCACCAAGACACCCATGGTCACGACCGTGCATGGTCGGCAGCCCACCCATGGTTCTCGAAGATGGTTTTGGGCGTTTGGGGCCAGGGCCATTGCCGTGTGCGAGGCTGTGCGAGATCAGTTGGTAGACGTTCTAGGTGTGCCGGCAGACCAGGTCGTGGTGATTCGAAACGGCATTGACCCCGCTGCCTTCCCAGTGAACGAGGTGAGGCTGAAGCGCCAGGCCGGAAGGCCGCGGATTGCGATCGTCGGGAGGCTCACAGGCCCCAAAGGCGAGTTGTGCCACCGGCTGTTGTCAGATGTGCTGGATCTCAGCGCGGTTGATGTGCGCGTTGTAACAGGTAGTGCGTTACCCCCTGCGTTTAAGAACTTCTCAGATCGGGTTGCTTTTGTAGAAGATCAATCTGCGGTGGCCGAGGAGATTGCCCAGGCGGATCTGGTCATTGGTGCCGGGCGCGTGGCGGTGGAGGCGCTCTTCACCGGTACGCCCGTCTTTGCGGTGGGGGAGACGCGCCACATTGGCCTGGTGAGCATCGAGAAACTTGAGGCCGCAATGGCCAGCAACTTTGGTGATGTGGGTGGTCATGAGCTCGCTATGGATTTCCAGCAGATCAAGCAGGAACTCTCATCACTCTTGAGCGGGCCCGACGCCTTGCCACCAGTATCCACTGAGTTGCGCGGCCGAGTTCTTAAGGCCTACGGCCTGGAATCCGTGGCCACAAGAGTTGAGGAAGTTTATCAAGACGCGGTGGTGGAGACGCTGCGCAGAGAAATACCCATCCTGATGTATCACCGCCTGGTGGAGCACCCCTCTGAGCAGGGGGTACACGGTACCTGGACTACAGTGCAGATGTTCGAGAAGCACCTGCGCCTGATTCAACGCATGGGCTTTGAGACTTTGACCTTTACAGACTTTCAAGACAAGGGCTTTATGCATCGCTTTAGCCCTGGCCGAAAGTATTTGATGATCACCGCAGACGACGGCTATCAAGACAACCTCACTCGCATGCTGCCGTTGCTCAAGAAGTACAACATGAAGGCTACGGTCTACGTGGTGAGTGGTGAGACCCACAACCGATGGGATGTTGAGCACCCCACCGACCCAGATGTTCGGGTGCCGCTGCTCTCGGCCGACGAGATTCGGGCCTTGGATGCCTCTGGCCATGTGGAGATCGGCGGCCATACCCTCTCCCATGCGAAGCTGGATGAACTGGATGCAAAATCCCAGGCCAAAGAGATTCGCGAGAACAAACGCGCTCTGGAGGGCATCCTGGGCCACCCGATGCTGTCCTTCGCTTACCCCTTTGGGTACTTGAATGCGAGCGCGAAAACCCAGGCTCAGGAGGCGGGGTACGCCTACGCCGTGGCCACAGACAGCGGCCCACGCGCCATGCATCAAGACCGTTTTCAGATCCGCCGAATCGCGGTGTTCCCCAGAACCGATGTGTTTGGCCTTTGGCGCAAGATTCGGGGCGACTATGTCTTTCGCCGCTGAGCGAAGCCTGCGGGTGTTGGAGGTGCATGCGTCTGCTGGCGTGACCCCATCGGAGTTATTGGAGATTTGCGATGCTGCGCCGACCGGTGAACCCATTTATACCGGCCGCAACACCATTTGGGCACTTGACTGGCATGGCAAGTCCTTGGCCGTAAAAGCCTTTGGAATTCCCTGGGGCATACGGCAGTGGATCTATGGTGGCTTTCGCGCCTCCAAGGCGAAACGCTCCTTCGAGAACGCAAGTGCACTGATTGCACTCGGGCTTCATACCCCGAGGCCGCTGGGTTATCTGGAGTATGGAAGCCGAGCGCGTTTGCAAAAGAGCTTTTACGTGTCCGAATACCTCCCGAGTTCATCCGGTGTATTTCCGCTTCGTGATGTTCTGCTCGATGCGAATCGTTTGGATCGTGAAGGCGTTTTGACCGCCTTTGGGCGATACACCTGCCAACTTCACGACCTTGGCGTTTTGCATCGTGATTACTCCCCAGGAAATATTCTTGTGACGCCCCCGGGCAGTCAGGAGCGGACTGCGCGAGACAACGAATCACTGTCTCTGCCGGTGCTTGAGATGCGTTCATCGACTTCACCAGCCTATCGATTCGAATTAGTAGACCTTAACCGCATGTCTTTTGGCACCTGGTCGCCTCAACAACGTATGCACAATCTGCGGTTCTTATGGGCGGGCGATGACGATTTACGAATCGTGGTGAGCGGTTATGCGGAGGTGTTCGAGCAGCCCATGCATACGCTTTTGCAGGCTGCACGGCGTGCATCTCAAGGGCACAAGGCCAAGGCCACTCGGGAAGAACGACTGAAGAACTCCCTTCGGGCCTGGCTTGGCAAGGGCAGTCCTGCTGGGGGCTCCACATGATCTCGGTGGTGATGATTGTGCGAGATGGCGCAGCCACCCTCGAGAAGGCGCTTAAGAGCCTTCCTCGGTTTGATGACGTGGTGGTCTATGACAATGGCTCCACAGATGGCTCGCAGGAGATCGCCAAGCGCTTCGCGAATGTAAGGTTGTTTGACGGGTACTTTGACGGGTTTGGGCCCACAAAGAACCGGGCCGCTGCGCTAGCTCTGCATGATTGGGTGCTGATACTAGATTCCGATGAGGCCTTGGAGCCGGCGTTGGTCGATGCATTGTTGTCATCGCGCCTGGATGACAACGCGGTATATCTCCTGAACTTCAAAGCGTTTTACCGAGACCAGCAAGTGAGGTATTGCGGCTGGAACAATCAGAAAATTCGCCGCCTCTACAACCGGCGGGTCACGGGGTTTCCCCCGGCGCATGTGCACGAGAACATTCAGGTCGACGGCTTGATCGTGCAGGAGTTCGTTGGGGGGAGTGTGTTGCACTTCAGCTACCTGTCGATGTCCGACTTCATCGTGAAGGTAGACCGTTACTCCACTCTCTACGCCGAGAGCAACAAGGGAACAAAGACATCCAGTCCCACCAAAGCGGTGTTCAGCGGCGTCTACTCTTTTTTCAGAACGTATGTAATGAAGCGGGGGTTTCTCGATGGCCATGTGGGCCTCTTGATTGCCTTTTCGCATATGGCCACAAACTTTTACAAGTACATGAAGTTGTACGAAGCCAATCGGGATTCACGCCTTGGCCGAAAGTGATGTCTCACACGTGCTCGTCACCCGGCACGACAAGATCGGTGACTTTGTTCTGGCGCTTCCACTGTGCTGGGCCATCAAGCAGGTATCTCCAGAAACAAAACTAACTGTCTTGGTTGCTCGAGTGAATTGGGAATTTGCCCGTCAGATTCCTTTCATCGATGAAGTGCTGCTCTATGAACCAGGTTGGCGAGGCTTTGTTCAAACGCTCCATCGTCTCAAGCGTGCAAGAGTCCTCGCGAGTATTAGTTGTTTTATCAATATCCGCCTGGGTTTTCTGCTCTGGTGGGCTGGCATTCCAAGCAGGATTGGTCCCGCAACGAAGTTTGCCCAGATTTTCTTCAATGATCGGGTTGTTCAACGGCGCAGTCGCGTAGAAAAGCCGGAGTGGTCCTACAACTTGGAATTGGGTAAGCAATTGTTTCCAGACCTGCCGCAGGTCTTCCGAAGACCGTTGTTGGTCCCGCCAACGGCAGTGCTTGATGACACGCCGGTGGCGGAAATTTTGCGTGCCTGTGGTGGGCGGAAGATTGTTGTGTTCCACCCGGGTTTTGGGGGCAGCAGTGATGGGAACTTGGCTCTGTCGGATTACATTCGGCTTGCGCGCCTCGCCTCAGAGGCTCCCGGTGTGCACGTGGTGTTCACCTTTGGGCCGGACGACTTGGCTGCATACGATCAGGTAAGGGCGAGTCTAGATTTTGAGGCGGACCTGGTTCAAAGCCTGCCCAGCCTTTGGGCTTTTTGCGCATTCCTGCAGGCCTGCACCTTGTTTGTGAGCACCTCGACAGGCCCCATGCATCTCGCCGGTTCTGTGAACATCCAGACACTCTCTTTCTTTGGAGCCTCGGTATTCGCAAGCAGCAGGCGCTGGGAGCCTCTGAACGATCGAGAGCGGCAATCGAACTTCATGCTCTCCGGCCCTCTCTCAGCAGAGGTGTTGGAGAGCATCGTCCTGGCGATGAGGAAGACGTTGACATGACTTTGCTGAGTTCTCATCGATCGTTTGAGTGGGACGAGCACTCAGATCAGCCCAAGATCATTCTCGACAAGGCCTTCAAGCGACGAATGCGGGCACAGCATTGGCCCGATCTCCTCAAGATGTTTGCGACGGCAGGCGTGGTTCTCCCGAGCGCCATGATTGCCATGGGGCTGAAATCACTGCTCAGGCCGCAGAGTCCTCGGCCAAGGCAAGCCCCAGCCAACTTTTTTGGCATGGGTGTGAGCCTTGAGCGTGGCGATATTCAGTACGATTTGGTGGCCGAGTTGGGTGTGACCGAGGTCTTGGTGCGACTGCCGTTCTGGAAGCTCGAGGACTTGTCCCACTACCTGCGATTCATTGAAGGTTGGCATCGCAGGGGCTGCAATGTCATGGTGAACCTGCTGCAGGATCCCCGAACTATTAGTGACACAACGAACTTGGAGCGCCAAGCGCGCGTGGCTCTCTCGGCACTTCAGGGCCTGATCTCTAAGGCTCAGGTCGGCAATGCCATCAATCGAGCCAAGTGGGGTTTCTACAGCGTGTCGGAGTACTTGGACTTCCTTGAGGTCTTCCAGGCTGCGCGAGACACTTACGCGGCAGATATCAAACTCTGCGGCCCGGCTGTCATCGACTTCGAATATCACCATACCGCCAGAGCCCTGTTCAACACCCGAACCATTCAGTTCGATCAAGTATCTGCTCTGCTCTACGTAGACCGATGCGGGCATCCGATGAACCCACAACTTGGTGTCTTCAATGCCACTCGAAAAATTCAACTGCTCTCTGCGCTGACCTCCATGAGTTCCAAGGTGGCGAACCCACAGTTGCTTGTTACAGAGGTGAATTGGCCGATCAAGGGAACGGCCCCCTACGCCCCCACCAGCGAAACTGAGTGCGTCTCAGAGGAGGAGTATGAGGATTACATGGTGGCCTATTACCAGATGGCGTTTGCGACCCAGATGGTGGAAACCGTCTACTGGCATCAGTTGATTGCGCCCGGTTATGGCCTGGTGGACAACAGAGATGGGCGATTGCGAAGGCGAGAGGCTTTTGGTCGATACCAACGAATGGTGCAAGAGACCTTAAGGGATCGCTCAGAGCCTACTGGGGAGGTTTGAGCACTGAAACCTTGTGTTGCTCTTTCGTCCATTTCCCCTGGGGTTTGTCGATGTACTGAAAGAATTCGTTGGTGAAGTTGCCCTGGTTCACGGTGGTCAGATAGTAGGTGGTTGGCACATTGTCCGAACCCAAGACCTCGTTGAACACACCGGGGCCCGTCAGGTTGTAGACGTTCTCAGATGAGCGCTCGCGTATGTTTTGAACGACTCTGTCAATCACTCGCTGCAGCCTTGGATTGTTCGGCGCACTGGCAATGAAGTAATTGCTGATCTCGCCAGTCTTGATACGAAGGTAAAGTTCGGTGGCCTCTGGTGGGATGCTCCAATGAAGTGGCCAAACCAGGTGCGCGTCGATGTCCATGTACACCCCACCATACTTCTGCAACACCAATAGTCTCCAGAGGTCTGCCTGGGCTGCGCCGATCTGCAGTTGCAGATAAGTCTTTAGAATCTCTGGCGGGAAATGCTCCCGAATGAAGGTCTCCCGCTCGTCGGTGACCATAAACCGATGCTCATGATGGGGCGCCATCAGCCGATTGAACAGGTAGTTTAGGTAAACCGGCAGTGTGACCCGATTGGTGAAGTTCGTTTGCCAGATGGTGAGGGGAATGGCGGACGCCCCTTTTTTGGTAGCGATGAGAGAACTGCAACGCCCCGGAAGCAAAAATCGTACCTCTGGCCTCAAAAAATAGACGACATAGCAACCAATCTTGGTACCGTTGGCGGCTAACTTAATGATCTGCCGAGAAACACGTTTGACCGGATGAATAAGACCGCTCCCTCGTTGCTTTTGAGCCTATTCTGAGCCGGTAGTTTAAACTCTTCGAGTCGTGAGCCCTTGCCTTAGAGCGCTCACTCATTTGTGAACCTATCGTTTGCTACTCTCAATAAATCTTGAGAGCAGTCCAGCCTGTCTTCTTATGCAACTACATCTCGAAAACCGACTCTTGCGCATACTGATATTTCTGCTTCCGGTTCTCATGGGGGTTCTAGCTGGCGCCGCAAGTGGGATCTTTATTTTTGTTTTCTTGATCTCCGTTTACACGCTCAGCCGAGACGGTAACGTGGGTTGGCGGTGCCTGTCCCCTCTCGACCAGATGACCATGCTTTCGCTTTTGGTTTTTGTTCTTATCGTGTTGCTTGGCTACATGAATACAGCAGATACCCAGCAATATTGGTCACGCTTTGAACGTGTGTCCCGAGCCCTTGGCTGCGTCGTTGTTTTTCTCTATCTCATCCGCCATGACCATAAATTGATTCCACTTTTTGAGAAGGGCGTGTTGGTTGGTTCTTTGCTGGTGTTTCTAGCCGCGATAGAGCAAGTTGGCGCACTCGGGCGAGCGGAAGGTGCCTACAACGCCATTCTGTTTGGGGACTTTTCCGCCTATCTCGCATGTGCTGCAGCGACTGCAGCCTATGCGAACCGGGGTCAGCCAATCTATTTGGCTGCATTCCTTACCGCAGTATTGCTCAGCGGATATGCCTCAATACTCTCTGGAACCCGTGGAAGCTGGATTAGCCTCTACCTTGGCTTGTCTTTTGTCTTGCTTGTCTCGGTGTTTTCGCAGCGCCGCCGATTTGGCGTTGTCGGGAAGACGGCTCTCGCATTGTTGGCGCTCGCATTGTTCACTTGGGTCTTGAGCCTTCACCCTTTGATTATGTCAAGAATGTCGGAGGCAACACAAACCTTCCTGCAGTTCTTATCCGGAGGAGATCCGAATACGTCGGTTGGGTATCGCCTGCAGATGTGGGGCGCAGCTTACGATATGTGGATTGCGAACCCATTGTTGGGCTCCGGGTTGGGAGACTACTCGCATGACCTTGCTGAGATGATTCGACTGGGACAGTCCTCTATGAACGCTCATTTTGGCGAAGCCCATAGTTTGTATTTCGAGTTCCTCGGGACAACCGGTCTTCTTGGGTTCATCACCTTAATGGCGGGTATGTTTGTGCTCCCCTTGCTGACTTTTCTAGGAGTTGGCAGAGCGACCGGTCTTGCGCGTCTGTTGGATTCTCCAGCTTCGCTTCATGGTGTGTGCTTGGTTATAGCATTTTCGTCCTTCGGGATCAGCCAGAACTGGTTAGGGCGGTCATCCATCAGTTCGGTTTTCTTTCTTTGCTTAGCGCTATTTTTGGCAGCGGTTGCTCGCGAGCGCTCGAACGACGGAATTCCAGAGAAGGGCCGGGGCCCTTGAGCACTGGGTTCCGGGCGGATTGGGCGCAGTACCGTCGCCTTATTCGTTTCACACTTCGTTATTGGCGAGTCATGGTTGTACTCACTGTGGCGGTTTTGGTGGGCGCCGCTATGGAGCCCATGCTCCCCGCACTCATGAAGCCACTTGTTGATGAGAGCCTTGTGGCGAGCAACACAGACAACCTTTGGATAGTGCCTGTCCTTTTGGTATTGGTGGTTCTGTTGAGGGGCTTGGCCGACTATGTGGTGACCTTCTGTAGTCAATACCTTGCCAATCGCACTGTAGAGGACCTTCGGCAGGCACTTTTTGCCAAGGAACTTGACTTATCTCTTGAGAGACACGCGCAGGATGATGGCGGTCGAATGATGACCAGAATCACCTACGATCCGCAGATGGTGGCCGACGCGGTCTCTGAGGCCTGGATGGTGTTAATCAGAGATTCGCTCGTCTTGGTCGGCTTGATCGGTTTCCTTTTTTATACCGCATGGGAACTGGCGGTTTTTGTGTTCGCTGCAATGCCATTCCTAATCATTTCGATTCGTCGGATCGGCCAGCGACTTAGGGTTTCAAGCGGCGTTGTACAGGATAAGTATGGGAGGCTGACCGGACTGCTCCAAGAGGCGCTGCTCGGCCTGCGCGAGATCAAGATTTTTGGTGCACGTTTGGATCAAGAGAGAAGGTTCTCGGCCGTTAACGAGAGCCTTCGGAAGGAGCAGATGCGGGTGGTGCGAACGTCGGCACTGGCCGGTCCTCTGGTCGGATTCCTTACGGCCATTACCGTTGCGACCGTGATTTATTTGGCGTCATTCATGACCGCCACTGGCGGATTAACTCCGGGTGAATTCGTTGCCTTCATCACTGCTCTGGCGATGGTGTTTGGACCTATGCGGCGGCTCACCGCAGTGAATATTTCTCTTCAGCGGGGCTTGGCTGCGGCAGACGCAATATTTGGACTGCTCGATACTGCGGATGAACGTGGTGATCGGTCCGAGCCGTTTCACCTAATCGAGCGCCACAGAGTTGATCCCAGAGTCGACGGCGGCCCTCGAGCTATTGGTGAGATTAAGTTCGAGGGGGTTTCATTCACCTATCCTCATCAAGATGCTCCCGCGGTAGATAAACTCACCTTTGTGATCTCCCCCGGAGAGGTTGTAGCGCTTCTCGGCCCGTCTGGATCGGGCAAGTCAACGGTTCTGGCCTTGCTCTCCCGTTTTTACAGACCCGATGAGGGCATGATTTTGCTGGATGGCAATCCAATTGGTAGTTGGGATTTGGATGCCCTCAGGAGAAACTTGGCGCTGGTCGGCCAGCGCGTCATGCTGTTTGATGACAGCATTAAGAACAATATTCGAATGGGTCGTTTGGGTGCCAGCAATGAAGAGGTTCTGAGTGCTGCGAAGTCATCGCATGCTTGGGAGTTCATCGAAAAGCTCCCAGACCAGTTAGATACCCCCTTAGGGAGCCTCGGAGACCGTCTCTCTGGTGGGCAGCGTCAGCGCATCGCCATTGCTCGAGCGTTCCTAAAAGATGCACCGATTTTGCTTCTCGATGAAGCGACGAGTGCCTTGGATCGCGAGAGCGAAGAAGCGGTTTTGGATGGACTAGAAAGATTAATTCAGGGCCGAACGGTCTTGATGGTGAGCCATTCTCCCGAGCGGCTCAGGGGGGTGACCCGCACCATCGATCTTGGCGTTCAGATGGATCGTTAGTTTGGTTACGAGTACCTATTTGTCCATCAATCGATACGGGATCGTGCCTC
>Ga0194129_10000140_pt1 | contig 145013 bp, 137 predicted proteins | sample TA2KigCa35mmetaG_FD_150862 | JGI IMG/M metagenome (GOLD analysis project Ga0194129, IMG submission 150862) | Freshwater microbial communities from Lake Tanganyika, Tanzania - TA2015038 Kigoma Deep Cast 35m | ecosystem: Environmental > Aquatic > Freshwater > Lake | place: Tanzania: Lake... | reverse complement strand
TTTTGAAATCAAGCCTTTCACAGCAGTAAAATCAAGGCTTTCAGACTGAAAAATGATAGATTTGTATTTTTATCGGACACTTGTGTTTTTAAAACAAGGGTATGGTTTTCAGCCCATTATTTGGTGGGCGAAAAAAAAACTACGCCGATTCCCTTTCAAATGTAGCGTAAAAACCAATCCAATTGGCTCTCTATCTTTAGGTATTTCAAGCTTTAGCGGTAAAAAAACAGACGGCATCGAATATTAAATTTTCAAATTTAAGCTGAGCGAATCTTGGTTCTTTGTTAAATTAGATTTAACCTTAGCTTAACCTGACTTCTTTTCCTTTGTATAAACATCTGTGCAATGAGCGATACCCTACGCATTTTATTGGTTGACGATGAACCCGATATTTTGGATTTTATTGGATTCAATCTTCGCCGTGAAGGGTATGAGGTTGAAGTATGCTCCAATGGACGTTCAGCCATTACGAAGGCCTTGGAATTCAAACCTCATTTGATTCTATTGGATGTCATGATGCCCGACATGGATGGCATTGAAACCTGCAGAATGATTCGAGGGAATGAAACCCTTACCCATACTTTGGTGGCATTTTTAACCGCTCGGGGCGAGGATTATTCCCAGATAGCTGGATTTGATGCCGGAGCCGACGACTATATAACCAAGCCTATTAAACCTCGGGTTCTCACCTCTCGCGTTGCGGCCTTGCTTCGCAGAATTCAAAATCCCGACGAAAGCCTTGCTTCCGACCGTTTGGTTATTGGTAATTTAATCATCAACAGGGAATCGTATACCGTTGAAAAAAATCAAGAGGTTCAACAGCTGCCCAAAAAAGAGTTCGAGCTTTTGTTTTTGTTGGCCTCAAAGCCGGGTAAGGTATTTGGTCGAGACAAAATTCTTAAATTGGTTTGGGGCGAAGATGTAGTGGTGGGAGACCGCACTATTGATGTGCACATCCGCAAACTGCGCGAAAAACTCGGCGACGAGTACATCCGCACCGTTAAAGGTGTGGGGTACAAGTTTGAGTTTTAAGGGTTCTCTGTACTTTTAACGTATGAAAAACGCCTCCCCAAGGCTACTAGCCCTGTACGTAGCCCTGGCCGGATCGGCCATGTTGGGCATTATGCTTTTGCTGTTGGCTTGGCTGGCCCCCATTTCAGGACCTTGGTATTGGCCAGCCCTAATTTGCATCACCATGGGATGGGCTCTGTATGCCTTGGTGCAATTTATCCTTGAAAAATTCCTGTACCGCAAAATCAAACTGGTGTACAAAACCATTCACCAACTAAAATCCAAAACCCCAGGCAGCAATCTAAAAAACCGAATACGTTCAGGTGGCGATGTGATTGGCGAGGTAAATGCAGAGGTACTTCAATGGGCAAACCGCCAAAAATCTGAAATGGAGGAACTTCAAAAAATGGAGGCCTATCGCCGCGATTTTATCGGGAACCTTTCCCATGAACTTAAAACCCCCATTTTTAATATCCAAGGGTATTTATCTACCTTGGTTGATGGGGGCCTTTACGACAAAGAAATTGCAGAAAAGTACCTTCAAAACGCCGAAAAAAACGTAGAGCGAATGATCTCGCTTATCGAAGACCTTGACACCATCCACAAACTGGAATCTGGGCGGGTGCAAATGGATTTGGAGAAACTGGATTTGGTGACGCTTGCCGGAGACCTATTTGAATTGCTTGAAATGAAAGCCCGAAATCGGGGAGTACGCCTGCAGTTTAAAGACAGCTATTCTGCCCCTATCTGGGTTCGTGCCGACCGAAACGCGCTGCGCCAAATACTTACCAATTTATTGGTAAATTCCATTGCCTATGGTAACGACAACGGTCAAACCAAGGTTTCGTTTTACGACATGGACGACCGCATGCTGATTGAGGTTAGCGACGATGGTCCCGGAATTTCAGAAGAACACCTAAACCGTTTGTTTGAACGCTTTTATCGTGTTGACCGAAGCCGAAGCAGAAACCAAGGCGGCAGCGGTTTGGGCCTGAGCATTGTAAAACACTTGGTTGAGGCCCACAACCAAACTATACATGCGCGTTCCTTGCCCGGCAAAGGTTCCACATTTTCATTTACTATTGAAAAATGGACAGCTTGAACCTAGACCTCCATTGGCTCGCCTTTCCAGAATCTACGAGGCTGAGCGCTCCCAATAGATTGGACTTACCAGCCAATCCTTGCCATTGGCTTGAACTTCAGTTTCAGCAACGGCCTACCTTCTCAAATTACAACGGAATGCGCAGATATGCAACGCTCATCCCTTTTGCTGACCCAGAAAAATGGCTAGGCTTGGGCGAACCTTGCACCCCAGTGGAACAATCGGTGTTTTTTGGACACCCTTTGCAACTTAAACTGGACTTTCTAATGCCTACCGGCTCGTACAAAGACCGGGGCACAGCAGGGCTTATGCAGCATGTCCAATCGGTTCAACCCAAATTATTGCTGCAAGACTCTTCCGGAAACGCCGGAATTTCTGTGGCGGCCTATTCGGCCCGTATTGGAATACCATGCCGAATTTTTGTGCCAGCCGACCTCTCCCCATCAAAACGAAAGCAACTTAAAAGCTATGGGGCCGAAATTGAATTTGTGAACGGAAACAGAGAAGATGTAACCCAGGCGCTATTGTCTCAAGCAGACCAAGGATACCTGGCCAGCCATGTTTGGAACCCTCTGTTTCTACATGGCACAAAAACGTTTTTGTGGGAATTGCTGGACCAAGTAGAACTAGGTCAAGCCACTTGGCCCGATGAAATTCTGTTTCCTGTAGGCAACGGAACTCTTTTATTGGGATGCTATTTGGCCTTAAAAGAAATGGAAGGAGCCCGCTGCTTGCCCTCTCCCGTTCGGTTATCGGCAGCTCAAACCGATGTTTGTGCGCCCTTGCTCTTTGGCCAACCTGTACATTCCGGCAGTTCATTGGCTCCAGGAATTGCCATTGGTAACCCGCCTAGAATGAAGCAAATCAAAGCGGCTGTAAATGAAACCGGCGGGCGCATCGTTTCTGTATCGGAACCCGACATCCTTGCGGCGGGCACGGCGCTTTTTAAACAAGGCTGGTACACTGAATTTACCTCGGCCGTAGCCCTAGCTGCGTGGAAATCCAGCGGTTGCCCATCGAACACCTTGATTCCATTAACCGGAACAGGATTGAAAAACCCATAAACCAAGTTTCGGTTCTCCTTGTTTACCTTTGCACTATGAGTTCCGAAAATCCAAATTCAAAAAGCAAGCCGATAAACTTGGTTTTGGTCGTTCTGATTCTGTGCTCTCTGGCCCTAAATGGGTTTTTATTGCTTCGAACCTCAAAACAAACCACCCAAATTTTGGTCATGACACAGCAGGTTGACACCCTTGCTGAACGAAAAGCCGACCTGCAGAAAGAGGTAGATTTGGCCCTGGCCGATTTAGAACAATACAAGGGCCGAAGCGCCTCATTGGATTCTTTGCTGGCTGAGGCTACCCAAAAAATTGAAGAGCAAAAAAATCAAATATCAAGGCTAATCTTGACAAACCAAGATTACCAGGTTTTAAAACTGAGGTATGCCGAACTGCAAAAAACCAAAAATGAATACCTTCAAAGGCTAGCCATTTTAGAGGAAGAAAACAAGAAACTTCGGTATGAAAACACCGAATTAAGTGTGGCTCTAGATGAAACTAGGGAAAAAAATGAAACCCTGCTTACCAAGGTTGAATTGGCCGCTCAACTGCGCATTCAATCTGTTCAACTGCAAGCGGTTGAACTTCGTTCAAAAGGAAAAGAAAAACCGACCGACAAAGCAAAAAAAACCGACCGAATATCCATCGCATTTACCCTAGCACCCAACAGTGTGGCAGTTCAGGGAAGTCATTTGGCCTACATTCGCTTGTTGAACCCCGAAGGTTTTGTCATGGCCGATGCCGGCTTGGGCATCGAAAAGTTTAAAACCCATCAAGGCCAAGAACTTCCGTTTAGCAAAAAACTGGAATTTGTGTACACAGGAGAAGCTCTACAAAGAGAGGTGATTTGGCAACAAGATGTATTTCCCGCCGGAACCTACTCGGTCGAAATATACGTTGACGGTCATTTGAGCGGCAATCAAAAAATAGCCCTGTATTGAAAACCTGGTTTCTTTTTTTGTTCATCGGCGGCCTAGGTTGCCAAACCGCCGAAACTACCCCTAAAGGAATTCTGCCTCCCAACAAATTTGCCCAAGCCCTTGTAGAATTGTCGGTCATTGAAGCAGCACAACAACAAAAAGCCCTGCCCCCTCAGTACCATAACCAACCCGTAATTTGGACCAGCGATGCGCTTTCTAGATTAAACACCGATACGGCTGAATTCAACCGAAGTTATCGCTACTACTATACCCATCCAGAAAAAATGAAAACGGTTCTTTCTGAAATGCAAAAAACCTTGAATCAACCTTAATTCGATCCACTCTATTTTTCCGGAACAAATTTTCCGTCTTTAATCTTCATCCACAAAGGCCCCCGTTTGCAATACAATTGCCAGGAATCGGGCGATATGCTTTTTAAAAGAATGCGTTTATCTGCCGTACGTTTGTCCCCCGAATTCCAAAGTCCCAGCCAAATACCCGGTCGAATAAACCTTAACTCGGTTAAGGCAAAATGCCCCGGGCGAATAAGATCATCAAACTTCAAGGCTCCCTCTCTTTTCAGCTTGCCAATTTCAACCACCTTGCCAAAGGCATACTGCCCATGTTGTTCCAACTGTAGGGTTAAGCCCAACTCTGGCTGCCGCCAAATCCCCTTCAGAGGCTGAAATTGCCCGATTCCGTTTAACCAACAGAAAAAAGCCAACATCAAAATAATACGTTTCATTGCAGGGCCTAAGATAAGAAAACCGAATGGAGGAAGCCGAGTAAGGCTTTATTTAACCCAAATTGGAAGGCCAGATTTTTCATGAATTTGACCAAAACCACTCATTTGCTCCAACGCCCTTTGCCAATCTTCGGGCAATTCGGGACTGAGCAGCAATAGGTTCATTTGCAAATGCTGAAAACACATCTTTTTCACCAAATTCACCAATTCAATGGCCATGGTTTCGTCGGGAACGGTCTTCCAAAAATCAACGGCTAGCGAACATTTCCCAGAACCAAAATCACCCTCTAAATGAAATCCTCCCAGCAATTCCAATTCAGGACGTCTATATACCAGCCAATGAATTTCAGAGCCCGTTTGGTACCCTTTTATCATAGCATGTATAGCAGCTCTAGCAGCTTGCTCATCACCAAACCGTTCATTACCCGTTCCTTCAAAAAAAAACAAGCCCCTAGCATCTGCAATTCCAGGCCTTCTCAGCACAAAATGGCTGGATTGGGTTTCAGGATAATCCAAATAAGGGGGAGCAAACATGAATCAGGTTGAGTTTGAATCCTTTAAAGGTTAATAAATGTAAAAAAACTTCAGCCAATTTCATGTAACGCCGAAATTATCTTTCCGATAAATTTACACCTTGAACTTTAAACCCAAAAAAGAAACTACCCTAGGCAACCAATAATGTTCAAGCCTATGTATTTCCTGGGCCAATGCATGGGGTTCTCGACCCTCAGGAATAGGAATTGAAAATTGAAACAAAAGGGCTCCAGTATCGTAATCCTCGCTAACCCAATGGATGCTAATTCCTGAATGGGAGTCAGCAGAGGCACAGACCGCAGTATGAACCTGCATTCCATACATTCCTTTGCCTCCAAATTTCGGCAATAGGGCTGGGTGCAGATTTATCACCTTTCCCTGCACTGCCTCTATTAGATTCACAGGGAACCTCCATAAAAACCCAGCCAATACAATGAGGTCCGGGCCAAAGCTCATGACTTGTTCCTGCAAGCCACCCCTTTCTCCCATGTCTGATTTATCGAACAAAATGCAGGGTAACCCTTGCCGTTTACAACGCGCAAACACCCCCGCATCCGAGCGGTTGCAAAACACGGCCAGCACCTGAAAGTCGCCCGTATTCTTTGACCATTCCATCAAGGCTTCTGCGTTGCTGCCGTTTCCCGATGCAAAAATGACTACCCGCATGACCCAAAGGTAATCCAATTTCAGGTTCTATCTGCTCCATTTCATTTACCTTTGCCCCAAATTAGTCCCACCATGTCAAGTTCTGAAGATGTTTTAAAATCCCTTGTTTCACATGCTAAGGAATATGGCTTTGTATTCCCATCCTCTGAAATTTACGATGGGTTGAGTGCAACCTACGACTATGGGCCGTATGGGGTTGATTTAAAAAACAACATCAAGGCATATTGGTGGAAAGCCATGGTGCAAATTCACACAAATCTGGTGGGTCTAGATTCGGCCATTTTCATGCACCCAACCACTTGGAAAGCCTCGGGCCACGTCGATGCCTTCAACGACCCTCTTATCGACAATAAAGATTCAAAAAAGCGTTACCGTGCCGATGTTCTTATCGAGGAACACATTGAAAAATTGAGGTTGAAAATTGAAAAAGAGCTTGAAAAAGCAGCTCAGCGCTTTGGCGATAGCTTTGACCCTGAAATGTACCTAAAAACGAACCCTCGGGTACTTGGCTATGCCGAAGAAATGGACCAGGTTCGGGCAGGAATGAAATCGGCCTTAGAAGAGGGAAATCTGGAAGCCTTGCGCAATTTAATCGTTGAATTGGGTGTGGTTTGCCCCCTTTCAGGCTCAAAAAACTGGACCGAAGTTCGTCAATTCAACCTGATGTTTGCAACGGAACTTGGCTCTGTTTCTGGCGAAGCCTCGACCATCTACCTTAGGCCAGAAACGGCCCAAGGCAGCTACGTCAACTTCTTGAACGTTCAGAAATCGGCCCGAATGAAAATCCCTTTTGGCATTGCTCAAATCGGTAAAGCCTTTCGCAATGAAATCATAGCGCGGCAATTCATTTTCCGCATGCGTGAATTTGAACAAATGGAAATGCAGTTCTTCGTACGGCCTGGCACCGAAATGGAATGGTTTGAATATTGGAAAGCATTTAGAATAAAATGGCATGCTGCTTTGGGATTGGGCGATTCAAATTACCGCTTCCACGACCACATTAAGTTGGCCCACTATGCCAATGCCGCTACCGATATTGAATTTAATTTCCCCATGGGCTTTAAAGAATTGGAAGGCATTCACAGCCGCACCGATTTTGATTTAAAAGCCCACGAAACCTTTTCGGGCCGCAAGCAGCAGTATTTTGACCCCGAACTTCAAGAAAGCTATATCCCTTACGTGGTCGAAACTGCCATTGGCCTTGACCGTATGTTCCTAGCCATTTTATCTGCCTCCTTCAAAGAAGAACAACTTGAAGATGGAAGCATGCGCACCGTGTTGGCTATTCCTCGCTGGCTGGCTCCCGTTAAACTGGCTATTTTACCCTTGGTTAAAAAAGACGGCCTGCCCGAATTGGCCATGCGCATCTTCAATGACCTACGCCTTGATTTCACCTGCCAGTACGATGAAAAAGACGCTATTGGGAAAAGATACCGCCGTCAAGATGCCATCGGCACTCCCTTTTGCATTACCATTGACCATCAAAGCTTGGAAGACGGAATGGCAACCTTACGCGACCGCGACAGCATGACTCAAGAACGCATTGACATTTCTGAACTGAATTCTCGTTTGCACGAACGCTTAGATATGAGCCGTTTGCTGCAGACCTTAACGGATTGATTTTGACCCAACCCCTTAGGCTATTGCATGTTTTTAGTCTGGATGTGGTGCTGGCTGCCATGGCCATGGCGGCCTGGGTTTTTTCGGCACATCAGGCTCCTTTAAACGGACCCCTTATTCTGTCTTTGGGTTTGTTCGTTTGGGCGGTTTATTTATTTGACCACGCCCTTGACGCCACCCGACTTGCTATTCTAGGTCCAAGGCGTCAAACCCATTTTAAGAACAGAAAAGTGTTTTGGCTCTTGGCAACTTTATCCATTCTAGGTTCTGCAAGCCTGTGCCTTCCGCACTTGCCATTGCTGAACTCAACGGCCTTCTTTTTTTTGGTCAGCGCCCTAGTCCTGCTAATTGGCTATTTGACCATTGGTTTGTTGCCCCTTTGTATAAAACTACGGCAACACAAAGAGTTTCTGCTGCCTGCAGGGTACACCTTCGGTGTTTCACTTCCATTTTTGCTCAGCCAATCCCATCCATTGCCCAACTTCCTTTTCTTGCTTAGCATCGGCATTTTGATTTTCCAAAGTATTCTTTTGATGGCCAAAATCGACACCAACGAAGATGCCCTTGAAAACAACAGCACAGATATTCAGCTGAAACCACCCCCTCGGTTAACCCTGCTTTTTTTCATGTGTTCCCTTCTATGGCTAGGTGTTTTTCTTTTTGCTAGCCCAAACAATTTCAGTACAATAGGTTTGGGTTTTGCCCCTTGGGCCCTTCAGGTATTTTTCTTTTTAAATCCCAAGGGGTTAAACAATTGGAAAATGAGAACAGCCATTGAATGGTCGCTTGGATTGCCTGGCTTTGCAAGCCTGTTTACCCACTAATTAAAATCCGTGGCAGGCGCCTAATTCCTTTCTATTTATTCAATATCACACGGGCCTTTCCGATAGAAGTATGGGTTATCAGTTCTACCATGCGTCCCGACTCGTACCTATATTCATTGGGCTTATCGCCCGGAATGCTAACCTGATAACGCCCAGGTCCTACTTTTTTTAATACCAAATTTTGCCCCCAATCCTCGGAATAAACCTCGGTTTGGTGAATAGGCTCTTCAAAAAACAAACGGGCAATGCACCAGGTCGGCGCCGCGGCAATCTTGGCCTTACCTCGGTCGGTTTCTACCTCACACCCCTCAGCCGAACACCGCATAATTGAAAATCTACCCTTTTTACCATCTCGAACGTTTTTGGCCTGGGCAAAAAATATCCGTCCCTGCTTAAATCGAATATCAGAGTCAAAGCTTGCGGTGGTTCGTCCAAACAAATAATTAACATCGGCCGAGGTATTCATAGAAAACCTCAAAACACCTTGCCCATCCAGCTCTTTCTTCAACACCATATCCCCTGTATGCATACCCAACAACTCCACCGAATACCTAAGGGTTTGAGCAAACAACCGACTTCCAAAGACACCACCCAAAAGGCAGTAAAACAGAATGAAACCTAACTTCCAGATGCACCGCATTCAAATGGACTTACTCCAATTCGGCCCTATCGACAATAACATAAACAGACTCTCCCGCCCGTTTCATGTGGTGATTCTCTCGAGCAAACTTTTCAAGGTTATCCGTATTTGAACTTAACTCTTCAAGCCGCTGTTGAGTTTCGGCAATATGATCCTGGTAATATTTTTCATCCTTTTCCAGTGCCCATTCCTTTGACTTCAACGCAACGATGTTCAAAATGCTGTTGGCATCAAAAAAGAACAAATAAATTCCAAAAGCAAGACCAGTCAACAAAAACCGGTTTCCAAGCAGGGGATAGCGCTTCCAGAATTTCCAATTCATATCCAAAAGTACAGATTTTATACTTTTCGTTTCAGGTTGCCATAAGGAGTTTTGAACACAGAACCATGAACTGCCTTAGCCGAGCACAACATCGGCATCAACCAAAGCTGGCATACCTGTTTTAACCCTAGCTTTAATGAGGTTAAGGGTGTTAAACAACCCAAAATAAGCCCGATTCACGAACAAAATATGCTTTGAGCCCCGTGCCCCGCCAAACTTGGTGGAATTAGGGTCTTTGCTCAACGCTTCACCCAAAGCCGTAATGTCTTTAAAATACTGCTGGTCGCCAAAATCAAATTCGGCAGCGTCAAAAGGCCTGCGAAGAAGTCCCGACAAAGCCCTGAATGACTCAATAAAAAAGCGCCGTTCTTCAGGTTTACTGGTATCGGTTAAAATATTCAAACCATACAAGGTTTTTTCCATGGCTGCATCGTCGTGCATGTTGTCGGGATTCAGCATGGCAAAATAGGCACCATAAAAATCTTCGGGAACCGATTTTGTACATCCAAAATCAACCACTCCCAAACGCCCATCTGGAGTAACCAAAAAATTCCCTGGGTGTGGGTCGGCATGAAGCAACCGCAAATGGTGCATTTGATGGTCGTAAAAATCCCACATGGCCTGCCCAATTTTATCGCGCAATTCCTGTGGCTGCTCTTCTTGAGCCCATTCCACCAAGGGAACCCCTTCTACCCAATCCATTGTCAATATGCGGTCCGAAGACCATTTGGGATAGTACGTAGGAAACACCAAATTGGGCAAATTGGCACAGCCTTGAATTATTGTTTCTGCCCCATTCAGTTCTTGAACATAATCTGCCTCTTCTTTTAATTTGGCTTCCACCTCCTCAAAATAGGGCCGCACATCGCTCTCTTTTACATTCAACAACCGAACCGCAAAGGGTTTTACCAACTGCAAATCCGAAGAAATGGCATCGGCAATTCCAGGATACTGAATTTTTACGGCCAGATTTTTTCCATCCTTTGTCGCTTTGTGCACCTGACCAATAGAGGCCGCATTTACGGCGTTGGCGTTAAAAGTGTCAAACAACTGCTGCGGTGCAGCTCCCATGCTCTTTTTAAACACCTGTACGATCAATGGCCCCGAAAGCGGAGGGGCCTTATGCTGCGAAGGGCGGAAAGCGTTTACATATTCGGCCGGCAGCAAATGTTGATCGCTGGCCAGCATTTGAGCCATTTTTAGGGCGCTGCCTTTTAAATTGCTTAAAGCATCGTATATGTCGCGCGCATTCGCCTTGTCAAGCCCAGAACGCTCCGTCTCGGGATTCACTATTTTCTTGGCAAAATAGGTTACATAATTGGCTCCTACCTTTACCCCTGCACCAGCAAAACGGCCAGCTCGCGCCACTTTACCTACAGGTATGCTGTTCTGTTCTTTCATGCTTTTACTGTATGCCTAAATAAAAAGCGCGCAAATCCCAATCCCGATTCTAAGGCATTCATTCCAGCTAAGTCAAAAATTAAATTTACGCTGCGCTCAATGGCTTCGTCGGTCGCCTCAAACCCTTGACTGGAATCGTTTTTCCAAAAATTCAACAAAAACAGAAACTGCGCTAAGGCCCCTTTGGCATACCAACGGGTTAAATTCCCTTGACTATACAGCTCCTTGGACTCCATTGCCGCCATGGCCAAAGCCTCAAAATATTCGGTCAAGGTTTCTTTAAACCGCTTGAAACGCAGCAAGGCCGGATTTTTTAAATCTCCTGCTGAATACAAAAGGAAGCTCCTGTTTTTCAACGCCTCTTCAAAAAATCCAAAGAAAAAAGCCAAGGTTTTTTCACGCACCGAATACGCTAAATAGGTTTCATCTTCAGAAAGCCGCTCAATCAAACGATCGGCCATGCCTATCCAAACCTGCTCTTCCAACTGCTCTAATGAAGTATGCTTAGCCCAGAATTCAGCTTCAGAACAACCGCAATATTTAACAAATTCAAGCACGTTTTCAGGCCGACGGTAATGTTCGCCGAAAAATCCTTGGTAGCTTTCTTCCAAGCTCGCCGATGAAGCCGCTTTCTTTTTCATGATTGCTTTTTTTGTATGAAACAAGAAAACAAGCTCCTTTGTTGAACAAATTTTAGATTTTTTCAAGGTTTTCCCTCCTTCCTTTTTCCTTTAAAATCCGCAGCCATTGGTTACCTTTATGGCTATGGAAACCTCCCTTGCGATTGACATTCGAAACCTGACCAAACGCTATGCCGCCCATACCGCCCTGAACGATGTTTCTATTGAAGTTCCCAAAGAGCAAATTTTTGGCCTGCTCGGCCCAAATGGAGCCGGCAAAACCTCGTTGATTCGTATCATCAATCAAATAACGGCCCCCGATTCTGGACAGGTATTGCTGTTCGGTTCCCCCTTGGCTCCCATGCATGTTTCCCGAATTGGATATTTGCCCGAAGAACGAGGCTTGTACCGAAAAATGAACGTGGGCGAACAGGCCCTTTACCTTGCCCGTTTAAAAGGCCTTTCTACCGCCGAAGCCAAATCACGGCTAAAAATGTGGTTCGAACGCTTTGACCTAAACCCCTGGTGGAATAAGAAGGTCGAGGAACTTTCTAAAGGCATGCAGCAAAAAGTGCAGTTCATTGTTACCATTTTGCACGAACCCGATGTGCTGATTCTCGATGAGCCTTTCTCTGGTTTCGACCCCGTCAATGCAGCCCTTATTCGCGACGAAATTCTTCGCCTGCGCGACAACGGCACCACCATCCTTCTTTCCACGCACCGTATGGAATCGGTCGAGGCCCTTTGCCATTCCATTGCCCTTCTCCACAAATCTAAGGTGTACCTGAGTGGCTCATTAACCGACATTAAAAACCGTTTTCGTAAAAATGAGTACCGGGTGGTTTTAGAAATGCCCGAAACCGAGTTTAATACCCACAGCCAATACCTAAGTCAAACCCTGCTGCCCACCAAACTCGAATGGGCCGATGGATTTGCTCAAATGGAATTTCAATTGCCCGAATCAGGCGCTCTAAAAGCGACCTTAAATGAATTGCTAAAGCTGGGAAACCTGGTAGAATTCCGCGAATTATTGCCAGGCATGGACCGTATTTTTGTTGAAACCGTAACCGAATCTTCCAAGGCATGAATACCATTTTTTTAATTGTTCAACGGGAATACTGGACCCGTGTACGAAAAAAATCCTTTGTGGTCATGACCCTGTTAGGCCCACTGCTGGTATCGATTTTTTATGCATTCTTAATTTGGGTTTCTATGGCCGAAGAAACCCCCACCTACCGCGTGCTGGTCTTAGATGAAACCCCCGACGGCATGGCCGCTGAACTCAGCACAAAAGCAGGGCCAGACATCGTTTTTGAATCAGGACTTCCCGGAAACTTAAGCGCCTTTACCGATGTGCTGTACCAACGCGAAGAGGTAGATGCCGTTTTGGTTTTCCCCCTCCGAGCCTTCGAAAACCCTTCGTCCATTTACCTGGGCTACAAAACACCCCCTTCCCTTGAAAGCCGATCTGGCATTTCGGCGGCTGTCGAACAAGTCTTAGAAAAACGAAAGTTGGCCTTTTACGACATTCCCCAATCTACCTTCGACGAAATCCGAAAACGGATAGATATGCCCATTCGAAAACTCAAAGAAAGCGGAAGCCTGCAATCGGACGATAGCCTTCTCCGAACCGCCCTGGGCCTCGGTTCAGGTTTCTTAATCTACATGTTCATTTTCTTGTACGGCGTTATGGTGATGCGCGGCGTACTCGAAGAAAAAACCAACCGAATTGTCGAAATCATCATCTCTTCCGTAAAACCCTTCCAACTTATGATGGGAAAAATTCTGGGCATCGCCTTGGTCGGACTTACCCAATTTGTGATTTGGGCGCTGCTCTCTGGAATTGCTATGGCCATTGTGGGTGGAATCATGGCCCCAGATGCCCTTGAACAAGCACGTCAAGGCAGCCTGCAAACCCAGGCCGAGGTAGGCGGTATCAATACCGGCGAGGTCTTAGGAATGATTGCCGGAATAAATTGGTTCGTTATTCTGGGCTCTTTTGTTTTTTTCTTTTTAGGCGGATACCTGCTCTACAGCTCTTTGCTTGCCGCCATTGGTGCCGCTGTCGATGCCGAAACCGACACCCAACAATTTATGCTCCCCGTTTCCTTGCCCTTGGCCTTTTCTTTGGTCATTAGCATGAACATCATTAAAAATCCCGACGGCCCTTGGGCTACTTTTTTCTCGATTTTCCCGCTTACCAGCCCCATTGTTATGATGAGCCGAATTGCGTTTAATCCGCCGGCCTGGCAAGTTGCCCTATCTATGGGACTCTTGGTCCTTACCTTTGTTTTATCCACTTGGATGGCCGGCCGAATTTACCGAACCGGCATTCTGATGTACGGCAAAAAAGCCAGCTACCGAGAATTGATGAAATGGCTTTTTTACAAAGGAAACGCATGAGTTCAGCGCAGATATACGGAATTGTTGACGTTGGCTCCAATACCTTCAATCTGCTATTGGCCAAATTCTACCAAGGCCAACTTGAAATTTTGGCCCAAGACCGTCGGCCGGTTATGCTTGGCAAAGGAAGCCACGAAAAAGGACTTATTCTGCCTGAAGCCGAAGCCCGTGCCATTCAGGCCTTGGCGGAATTTATGGACTTGGCCCAAAACTACGGACCCACAAATTGGAAGGGAGTGGCTACCGCCGCTCTTCGCTATGCAAAAAATGGAGCCGAAGTTGCCCAACGCTTAAGCCAAACCTCAGGCATTCCCATTCAGGTCATTTCTGGGGAGCGCGAGGCTGAATTTATTTTCAAAGGCGTTCAAGCCCACCTGAATTTCGGCGACCAAACAGGTCTCATTATGGACGTGGGCGGAGCCTCAACCGAATTTATTGCCTTTAACGGCAATGGCCTTCTTGGCTTGTGGAGCTTTCCCATTGGTGCCACCCGCCTGCAAGAGGTGCTGGCCCTTCACGACCCCCTGCTTCCCCAACAAGTCAACAGCACCTTCGACTGGCTTCAAAACCAATTGCAGCCTATGCTTGCCGTTTTGCAAATCCACCGGCCCCAATTTCTGGTGGGCAGCAGCGGCTTTTTCGACACCTTGGTTCAAATGCAGGCCTTTCGAAATCAAGGCCAACCATTATTGAATTACAGCTACCACAGCCTTTCGGCTGAAACCCTTCAATATTGGACAGAACGCCTAATTCCCAGCAGCTTGGCCGAAAGGCTTGCCATTCCGGGTATGCTTGAGTTTCGCGCCCCCATGTTCCTGGCCTCCATCTTGCAGGTACATTTTGTTCTGAATGCCCTTCAAATTCCTACGGTCCACTGCACCCGCATTTCGCTAAAAGAGGGCGTTTTGGCCGATTGGATTTCCTCCGAACACCCATGAAAATCCTCATCGTTTTTCTTTGCTTGTTTGGCCTGAAACTTCAGGCCCAGGTCCCCAATCAAACCATACGCACCCTGTACTGGTTGCAAGGAAGTTGGAAAAACGAAAACGATCCTTCCCAGATTTTTGTTTGGAATCGGCTGCAAGACGGCAGCTTAGAAGGCATTTTAATGTATCAAAGTTCTAAAATGCAGGAGCGCTGGCTCTTGATCGAACGGAACGGGCAGCTCACCTGCTTGTACACAGCTCCCAAAAGCGCGGTTCAAATTAGCTATTCGGGTCGAAAAAGGGCCAGCGGCCTTTATTTTCAGGCCGAACCCACCCGGCAACCCAGCATTATTGCCCTTGAAAAAGACGGTATCCGAAAAATGAAGTTGATTTTTTCAGATTTAAAGCCAGGCACCGACCGCGAAGTTACACGCCGTTTTATAAAAATGGAAAGCCGCCGCTGGGAGTTCAATTAAATTGGCAATTCAAGTGTTTTGTACTTTGTTTGAGGGCGGCAGCCGGGCTTTCACCGGTAGTCCTCGGCCCCAGCCGTAGTGCCCAGCGGGCTTGCGGGGGCTCCTAAAGTCGCCTCCGTGCCGCGCGGGCACAACGGCCGTTGCCTGTGGGCTACCCGGCTCAATCCCTGCCGCAGGGCCTCACCTAGAAAAACCACGCCAAATCAGGTCGGCTTAACACCGCCAATCCAAGGGCCCTTCCCAAAGCAATTCCAAGTAAAATCCCCCGTTCGAAACCTTACAAGGCGCTTTCCGCAATCCAGGAACCCAAAACACAATTCCATCCAACGCAACGACATACCTCTGCGGCTTGTCCAACACAAATACCCCAGCTTCGTTCAATACATCGCTTACCTTTTTGTGTCCCTTACCAAAGGAGATTTTGTCGCCCGCCTCCCATGGCCGAATTTCCAAATCCACGTCCCCGTTCTCAACCCAAACCGAACATAACAAGGGGTTCTCGTCTAAACGTACCTGTTCAATTTCCCTAGCTTTCAGCCAGGCACACTGCCCTTCCAAAAGGTGCTGAACGCTGCACTTCCATTCGGGCAATTCCAATTCGGTTTGTTCCCGAATAAATATAAAAGGCATGTTTAAATAGGCAGTATGGCCCACCCCTACAATCCGCTTCCCGTTTTCGCCTTCAGGCAATGCAAAAATTTGACGGCCTTGGGCTTCTGAAAACCCATAAGGAGCCAGCAACCAAGCAAAAGCAATGGCATTGACTCCCGAACCGGCAAGCTCTAAAACCGATATTTTCAATTCTCCCGTGGTGTCGTCTTCGTGCAACAGCTGTTGCCGAAGGCGGTTCAAATGCACCCGCTGCAATTCGGCAGAAGTTTGCAGCTTTTCTAAGGTTTGAGCAAAACCCTCTTCCCATTTGGGATTCCACGTTTTTAGCTGAGGCAAAACATGCTGGCGCAGCACATTCCTTCGGTAGGCGTCTTGAGCATTGCTTTCGTCCTCCCTCCAACAAATTCCCTGTTCCTCCGCGTACGTTCTTATTTCTTGGGCCGTCGCCCACAATAAGGGGCGCATCTTGCCGGCAAAAAAAGCTGAAATTCCTTTTATGCCGTCAATGCCCGTTCCCCTCACTAAATTCAACCAAAAGGTTTCCAATGAATCGTCCAGATGATGGGCCGTGGCCATGGCCTCACATTCCCATTCCTGCACGTATTTTTCTGCCAACCCATACCGTATTTCTCGGGCCTTTAGCTGTATGTTGCCCTTGAGTTCTTCGGGGGCACAACGCCAAACCTGCAGGGGTATTTGGAGTTCTTGGCATACCTGTTCAACCAGCTGTTGATCAAGGTCTGAGGCCTGCCCACGCAAGCCATAATTGACATGCAAACATTTTACTGCATACCCTGCCTGCTTCAACAAATGCAGCAAAACCATGGAATCGACTCCACCGCTAACAAGCAGAAGCAAGGCAGCCGGTGGCTCGGGCATGCCATGCCGACGAACAAAGTCATTAAACCGGTTTAGCATTGTCCCTAAGTTCAAGGTTGAAAATTTGGGCGAAAGGAGCAATTTTCCATTGGCATTCTTCCCATTCTTCTTGGGGATTGCAAACGGCAGTCAGGGCAGAGCCCACTCCTATTTGCCATTGACCTCCCGCCCTTCGTATCAAACTGCGAATCAACACCGTGCTTTCAAATCCAAGCCCCGGAATCCAATACGCTGCGCTGCCCGAAAAATATCCGCGGGGTTGCTCTTCTTGCTCGGCTATCAATTCCATGGCTCTCACTTTTGGGGCTCCCGTCATGCTTCCCATCGGAAAGGCGGCTTCCCAAATCTGATGCAATGAAATTTCAGGCCTTACCCTGCATTCCACTGTTGAAATCATTTGATGTACGTTTTTAAAGGGCAACACCTGGCACAAGTCCTTTACCACAACGCTGCCGCGCTCTGCCACCTTGCTCAAATCGTTGCGCACCAAATCGCAAATCATGATGTTTTCTGACCGCTCTTTGGCATCGGTTTCTAAGTGGCGGGCGGCAGCTAAGTCTTCCGCCATAGTTTTACCCCGCGGCCTAGTCCCTTTCATGGGCTGAGAAAATAGGGTACTGCCTTGGCAAGCCAAAAACCGTTCCGGACTGGCTGAAAGCAATTCCAGCTGAGGCGTTTTAAGGTAACTGGCAAAAGGCATGGGCGAGGCGGCAATCAATCGCTTCCACTCCTGAAAGGGATGTTCAAGCTCCGATTCCAATTCCAGGCAATTGCAAAAATTCACTTCATAGATGTCTCCCCGCTGAATATGGCGCAACAGCGCTTCGGCCCTTTGCAAATAGGCCGATCTTGAAAAACGCCACTGGGCTTTCAACTGAGGTTTTTCCACCGAAAGCGTTTGCTCTTTCCAAGCTGTCTGCTTTAACCAAGATTGAACCAAAGTGCGGGCTTCACCCTGAAAGGTCCAATCTGTACCATTAAAATACAATAGGTTTCGGGGTTTAAAAAAGGAAACAGCCCCTTCTGCTTCCGATTCAAAAGGGGAATTTCGGGGCATGGCAGCGGCCCAACCCGAATCGTAACTCCAAGCACCCAGCCAGGCATCCGAAAGGTTGTTCTGCCTAAACGGATTCGGTTCGCCTGCTCCCCCATAAACCTTTTCGGCTCCCCAAGCCAATACCATTGAAAGCAAGGGCGGCCTGTACAGCCCAGAAATGGAATCGGGCCTAAAACCCTGGTCGTAAAATACCGCCACATGCGACTCCTGTGCGGCGGCCTGTTCAAACAAGGGCCAAAACTCAGGGAGCTGAATCGAAAGCGGACCGGACTTTTCCGTACCTGCCATGTTTATTTTACCTGGGCTCCGTTGTTTACCCCCTCGGGCGGAGCCACAAAATGCAAACGCCCTTCTAAATCTTCGGCCATCAATACCATTCCTTGGCTATCTACCCCCCGCAGTTTTCGTGGTTCAAGATTCACCAAGAGGCATACTTTTCTTCCAACCACTGATTCTGGGGCAAAATGTTCGGCAATTCCACTCACCACTGTTCGGGTATCGATTCCGATATCAACGGTTAATTTCAGCAAACGGTTGGCGCCTTCAACGGGTTCTGCCGAAAGAACGGTGGCCACCCGAATGTCGCAGCGGCTAAAATCCTGAAACGTGATTGGGTCTTTGGCTGCTGCCAAAGAAGGTGTTGGGGCTGGATCTGAAGGAGCTGGATTTAATTTCGCTCTCTGTTTTTCCATGTCGGCATCTTCAATCTTTTCAAACAACATTTGGGTGGAGTTTAAAGTATGGCCGGCGGGCCACTGAATTTCATCTTGCCATGCCAATTGAGCAGGCAATTTCAGCATCTGAAACACCTTACGGGCGGTATCGGGCAAAAAAGGTTGGAGTCCACAACCCAAATGGGCCAACATCCACAGCATATCTTCCAAATCGGCTTGGGCTTGGTCCGGGTTTGTTTTTATGGTTTTCCAGGGTTCTCGCTGGGTTAAATGCCGGTTTCCTTCCCTTGCCAGTTCCATTACCGACTGCAAGCCACTGCGAAAACGGTAGGCCTCAACATGCTGTTGAAGCTCGTCGTACATGCGTTCTACCGAAGCCTGAAGCTCAGCGCTTTGGCAGCTTGCCGTTCTATAGCATTTTCCTTTAAAATAGGTATGGTGCAACACCATTACCCGATTTACCAAATTGCCCAGTACGGCCACCAATTCGCTGTTCACCCGGGTTTGAAAATCTTTCCAGGTAAATTCACTGTCGCCGGTTTCTGGGGCAATGGAACACAGTACATAGCGCAGTTCGTCGCGTTTTCCGGGAAAATCCTGCAGGTATTCGTGCAGCCAAACGGCATGGTTTCGGCTGGTGGAAATTTTTTGGCCCTCCAAGTTTAAAAATTCGTTGGCCGGCACATTTTCGGGCAACACAAAGCCTCCGTGGCTCTTGAGCAATATGGGGAAAATCAGGCAGTGGAAAACAATGTTGTCTTTCCCAATAAAATGAATCAGGCGTGCATCGGGTTCAGTCCAATACCTTTGCCAGTTTTTTCCTGTTTGTTCGGCCCACGCTTTGGTGGCCGAAATGTACCCAATCGGCGCATCAAGCCACACATACAACACCTTGCCTTCCGAATTGGGCAGGGGAACAGGCACGCCCCAATCTAAATCGCGTGTCATGGCCCGGGGTTTTAGTCCATCTTGAAGCCAAGATGTACACTGCCCCATTACGTTTGACTTCCATGAACTTGGCTGATGCTCGGTAATGGGGAAAGCCATTTCATCAAAACGCCCCGAACTAAGCCATTGTTGCAGCCAGTGTTGGTGGTTCTGCATGGGCAAATACCAATGGCTGGTTTTTCGTTTTACAGGAGTACTTCCCGACAAGGTCGATTTGGGCTCGATTAGCTCATCGGGATTCAATGAACTTCCGCACTTTTCGCATTGGTCGCCGTAGGCTCCTGCTTTTTGGCATTTTGGGCAAGTCCCTGTAATGTAGCGGTCTGCCAAAAACTGTTGAAATTGTTCGTCGTAAAACTGTTCCGACTCACGCAATTCTAAGGCTTCCTTTTCCAACAAATTCAAAAAAAAGGCCTGAGCTGTTGCTTGGTGTAGGGAATCAGAGGTGCGGTGGTAGATGTCAAATGAAATACCGAAATCCTCAAAGGCCTTCCGGTTTAATTCATGGTAGGTATCAATAATTTCTTTGGGGCTAATGCCCTCCTTTCGGGCGCGCAGGGTTATGGCGGCACCGTGTTCGTCAGAACCGCAAATAAAGGCAACATCTTGGTTATGCAGGCGTTGGTATCGAGCAAAAATATCGGCGGGCAAATAAGCGCCGGCCAAATGCCCGATGTGCAAAGGGCCATTTGCATAAGGCAAGGCGGCCGTGATGGTGATGGGTTTAGACATACCACAAAGGTAGAAGTCTATGGCATAATTTAGTGGTAAGTACAAGGCAAAGAAAATGCCCCCAGAGTTCAGCCTGAAAATTAGAACTGAAATTCCAGATTGGCCAAATTTCAAACCCAAAAACAAAACCCAACCGCTATCTTTACCCTAGAATTTTTAGGAAATGGACTTAAAGTTTAATAAAAACGAAGACGCACACCGTCTGCAGTTGTCTGAGCTTAAAACCAAAGCAGAAAAACTCCATTTGGGGGGAGGAAAAGCCAAACAAGAAAAACACCGGGGTCAAGGAAAAATGACGGCGCGCGAGCGGATTGATTTTTTGAAAGACAAAGGAACAGACTTTTTAGAGTTGGGCTTGTTTGCCGGAGAAGACATGTATCCTGAAGAAGGGGGCTGCCCTGCCGGCGGAGTAGTTATGGGGCTGGCAACGGTTAGCGGAAGGCAATGCTTGGTGGTGGCCAACGACGCTACCGTAAAGGCGGGAGCTTGGTTTCCGATAACCGCCAAAAAAAACCTAAGGGCCCAAGAAATTGCTATGGAAAACCGATTGCCCATCATTTATTTGGTGGACAGCGCCGGGGTGTATTTGCCCCGACAAGACGAAGTATTTGCTGACAAAGAGCATTTTGGCCGCATTTTCCGGAACAATTCCATTATGTCCTCGATGGGAATTACCCAAATTGCCGCCGTTATGGGACCTTGTGTTGCCGGTGGCGCCTATTTGCCCATCTTAAGCGACGAAGCCCTTATTGTTAAAAAAACCGGCTCAATCTTTTTGGCCGGTTCATATTTGGTAAAGGCCGCCATTGGTGAAGATGTGGACAATGAAACCCTGGGCGGAGCCCTTACCCACTCTGAAATTTCGGGCGTAACCGATTATGCCTGCGAAGACGATGCCGATTGCTTGAAACGGATTCGATACATCGTTGATAAACTCGGAAAAACCCAAGATGCAGGCTACGACCGAGTGGCTCCTAAGCCCCCCGCTCGCCCCAGCACCGATGTATTTGGATTGCTTCCCGAAAACCGCGACCAACCCTACGACATGCGCAACCTGTTGCAGTGCTTGTGCGACGAAGGCGAATTTCAGGAATACAAGGCTGGGTACGGAAAAACCTTGGTTTGCGCCTATGCCCGCATTGACGGCTGGGCTGTGGGCATTGTTGCCAACCAGCGCTTGGTGGTAAAAAACAAAAAAGGAGAAATGCAGTTTGGGGGCGTTATTTACTCCGACAGCGCCGATAAAGCCGCCCGATTTATTATGAACTGCAACCAAAAACACATTCCTCTGGTGTTTTTGCACGACGTAACCGGCTTTATGGTGGGCAGCCGTTCAGAGCAGGGCGGAATTATTAAAGATGGGGCCAAAATGGTGAATGCCGTTTCAAACTCGGTGGTGCCAAAAATCACCGTGGTGATTGGAAATTCATACGGGGCAGGAAACTATGCCATGTGCGGCAAGGCCTACGACCCCCGTTTCATTTTTGCCTGGCCATCGGCTCGCATCGCCGTGATGGGAGGGGCACAAGCCGCCAAAACCTTGCTGCAAATTCAAACCACTACCATGAAGGCCCGGGGCGAAGAACCCAGCGCCGAGGCCGAAGCAGAGTTGCTGAACAAAATCACCCAGAAATACGATGCCCAAACAAGCCCTTACTATGCGGCGGCTCGGTTGTGGGTGGACGAAATCATTGACCCTGCCCAAACCAGAAACTACATCTCGGCAGGTTTGCAGGCCGCAAATCAGGCTCCTCGACTTCGGGAATTCAATCCAGGAGTTATTCAAACCTAGCCGTTTTGCTTTTGAGTTGGCCCGCGGCAGGGATTGAGGCAGGTAGCACGAAAGGGCCTTAGCCTAGGGCCCGCGAGCTGCGGAGGCGACTTCAGGAGCCCCCGCAAAGCCGCTGGGCCCCCGGCTTAGGACCGCGGACTACCGCCGAAAGCCCGGCTGCCGCCCCTAAAAATCCAGCAATCCAAAACACCTCCGCATTCCCAATTTGTTAACCGACAATTTTAGGGCTGCTGAGGGCAATTTTTTACCTTTAAGCCATGAAAAAACCCTTGGTTGTCGCTCTGATGCCTTTGCTCTCAGGCATTTTACTGGGCGCCGCTTGGCCGGAACGCGGGCTGCCTCTGCTGCTGTTCTTGGGCCTAATTCCGCTGCTTTGGCTGAACGAATCGGTGCGCAACGACGGCCAACCTAAAAAAGGAATGCGGATTTTTTTGCATGCCTGGGCTGGATTTCTAAGCTTTAACGCTCTGACTACTTGGTGGATATGGAATTCTACCGCCGGCGGAGCCCTGATGGCCATTCTGTGCAATGCCTTGTTTATGGCCCTGGTTTGGTGGCTGGCCGAGCAAGTGGGACAAAAATTTGGGCGGCAACGCGGCTACCTGGCCCTGCTTCTTTTTTGGCTGGCCTTTGAGTACCTGCATTTGAACTGGGACCTGACTTGGCCTTGGTTGCAACTGGGAAATGGCTTTGCCGGCTGGTACCTGCTGGTGCAATGGTACGAAATTACCGGCGTTTTGGGCGGAACCTTGTGGGTGTTGGTGGGGAATTTAGCCCTGTGGGAATGGTGGAGAAATGGGCGGCAAATGCAGGTTAAAGCCCTGGCCTTTCCTGTGTTGTGGCTGCTGCTGCCCAGCAGCGCCTCGCTGTTGCGCTATGCATCGTACGAAGAACAGGGAAGCAAAGCCCGCATGGGATGTGTGCAGCCCAATTTTGATCCCTATACCGAGAAATTTAGAGGCTCATCGGCCCAACAAATTAAAACCATGATCGATTTAGTCGAACCCTTGGCCGAGGCAGATTTAATCTTGTTCCCCGAGACAGCGATCCCCCAGCCTATTTGGTCTGACAAAATAGAGGCCGAAGGCCCCTTAACGCCCTTCCGCGCTTTAACCAAAAACGGAAAAACGGCGGTTCTTACCGGAATTTATTGCGTTGACTGGCTGCCCGCCAACCTAAAATCGGTGCCCAGCAGCGCTAGCCCCGGACCAAATGGCAGCTGGATTGACGACCACAATAGCGCCATTTTGTTGAATCCCGACCAAAGCTATGCCTTGTACCACAAATCAAAACTGGTTCCTGGTGTGGAAAAACTGCCCTTTGCCTCGGTCTTAAAACCGCTGCAAGACAAGCTATTCAGCAGCATTCAGGGCTTAATGGGCGACATGGGCACGCAGCGGGAGCGGACAGTCTTGGCACACTCGGCGCGAAAGGAGCTGAGAACAGCGCCCATCGTATGCTATGAATCGGTTTTTGGCGAGTTTTGCACAGAGTTTGTGCGAAATGGAGCGACACACTTGGGAATCATTACCAACGACGCTTGGTGGGGAAATACCGCCGGGCACAGGCAGTTGCTGGCCTATGCGCGGTTGCGGGCCATTGAAACGAGGCGGGCTGTGGCCCGCTCGGCCAACACAGGGATTTCCTGTTTTATTAACCAGCGTGGAGATGTAGAGCAGCCTTTGGCCTACGAAACCCGTGGAGCGATTTACGGTGAAATTCGCTTGAACGACCACATCACGCCTTATGTGGTGTATGGCGATTGGCTGGGCCGGTTTTCGGTCTGGATTTCGGGATTGCTGTTAGCGGCATTTCTGGTGCGGCAAAAGCTGGGCCGGCAGTCATAAGCATCGATTCCAGCGAATGGTGCCGGGGCGCTCCTTTGGTAGGCCCTTAAAAAGCGGATGTATTGGTTTTTGATTTTGGGCGGCAGCCGGGCTTTCTGGGCAACTCCGCGGTTGCCGAAAGGCTGGCCCAGCTGGTTTGCGGTGGCTCCTAAAGTCGCCTCCGCACCTAGCGGGCCAGGCTTCGGCACCCTTGCGGGGTAGCCCCATCAATCCCTGCCGCGGGCGGCTTGGTTGAGTTGGCCTTTCAAATTTATGAGTAGGTGTTGGCTTTTGAACCTGCCTTTAGGCGCAGCCAAAACGAAGAAAAAATCCTATTCTTTTACCCAAATTCGTTGCCTTCCAAAATTGGTATGCAAAACATAAAACCCCGGAATTTCGGGCGAGTACCCCTGCTTGGGCAAGCAACGGCCTTGCAAATCAAAGACGCCCCTAACCTGCTCGTTTGCTTTCAACGGCCAAGCACTTCCCGCCTTTATTTGCATGGTGGTTTCGGTAGTACTCCAAGCAGAAAAACCGCTGGAAAAGGTAGATGCCTCGAGCCAAAAAGAAAATTTATTTTGAACGTCCTGCTGGTTTCGGAAACCTATTTTGCTTTTTCCCATAGCAGGACTTGACCCAGTGAAAAAATCCAAGCTAAAATGCAGGGTGTCGTTGGCGGCCAACCACACCACAATAGAATCTACGCCCGGACTGTAGCAAATATCAGCGCAGTACGCCGTTTGCCAACTGGTGTCGGGCAACTGCTCTTCTAAGGTCATTATGAGAATCTCAACCGGAACAAACCCCGTATTGATCAAATCCACATAATTGAACAGGGTGGAGCCCAGCAAACCATAGCTGTTGGAATTCAAGACGTTTGCTTGAAAAACACCAGGACCTTGAGCGGGTTGGCAAAGGCCAGAAGTACTGCCCAACAGGCTATCTATGTCGCAAAAAATCCGGTCGGGAGCTCGGTCAAACCAACCGTGTTTGCTAAATACTTCTCCGTTGGGCTTAATTAAATAGGCGTTGTTGGGGGCAGGGCCATAGGTGCTCCACCACGCATTGCAGGGCAAATCAACAAAAACCGGCACAGAAATGGAATACCGCTGATGCAAGGTGTCCGATAATCGAAGCCGCTGCCCATAAGTTTGGGGTTGGGGAAACAAAATCCCCTCCTGCTGGTTTTGACCGGTAATGTTGACATAGCCAAAATAGGGCGAAATGCTCGTGGGGTGAGCCTCCACCGTCAAAACAACCACGGTGCTAATGGCGCTGCCGTATTGGGCTTGAATCTGATTGATTGTGGCAATCTTATTCCGAAAAACCGGACAGGTAAGGGAACCGTTAATAAGTAAGACCGGCTTTCCCAATTGCAAAGTCGAGGCCAAGTTAAAAGACTGCCCATTGGAATTGAAAACGGTAAAATCAGGAGCTTGCTGGCCTTCGGGTATTCCAGAGCTGTAAAAACTACCGGTGTACAGCGGTATGGGGCAAATGCTGTCGGAGGGTTGGGGAGCCTGAGCCAACAGGCACAAAGGCATCAAAAAAACGAAGAGCAAAAACAGATTAAAGGTCGCCTTTCTCATTGGATGTTATTTTTGGAAAGGTACTTGAAAAACATGGGTAATGATAAAGCCTTGGACCAATTTAATGTTGGGTTAAGGCAAGCTCCCGTTTAGAAAAGGCATAAAAAAAGGGGCCGAAGCCCCTTTAAAACAAAATTGAAAATTAGCAACCCAAAGACGTTTTGATCGAGTTGTGTGAAGCCTCAAAAGCAGCCCAATCGGTGTTGCTTTTTTGGCTGTCGCACAAATTGTTGTAAGCGTCAGAATAGTTGCCCCATGCAGTGTTGATAGCAGCACAATCCGATGACATTATCGCATCAGAATAGGCTGAAGTAGCAGCAGTAAAGTCTTCAGCAGCTTTGGTTTCGTCGCAAGAAGCGCAAGAAGTCAAAGCGAAAGCACCAACAATGGCAGATAAAACAAGGAACTTTTTCATAAAATGGGTTTTAAGTTGTTTGAGGGCAAATGTAACAATTTTTTTGCTGCGCGGAAAAACCTTAAAAAATGCTAACCGCTGAGAAACCTCAAGATATATTTCAAAAAGGCATAAAAAAGGGGGCTGATGCCCCCTTTTCGAGATAAAAATTAATTTTCAGAGCAGGTTTCGCCCAAAAATTGCGCGCCGAAATTGGCAGCAGCAATATATTGTTCCCAAGTGCCGTTGTTGGTTACAATGGTGTCGTTTTCACAAGCATTCAATTGGCTAGCAACGCCAGTGCAAGTCAAACACTTTTCAGATTTGCCACAAGAGGCCAAAACAAACATAGAGGCGATGCCCCCAGGATGAAAAACTTTTTCAAAATAATGGTTTTAAGTTGGTCAAAAGTAAATAATGCACAAGGTTCAACCTATTGTTTCCCAAGTTTTAACATTTTTAATGGCTAAAGGGTAGGTTATTTAACATTTAATTTAACCAAACAATCACTTTCGCCTTTTATGGCGTAAGGTTTCACGAATATGAATGCCGGCTATTTTAGAGGCAAAGGCAATGAACAATCCTATGCTACTTACGGCATAAACAATGGTAAAAAGTTTACTTATATCTGTGGTTGGCGAAAAATCTCCATACCCAACTGTGGTCATTGTCATGGTGCAGAAATAAAAACTATCTAACCATGAGCAGCCTTCTTGAATATGATAAAAAAGAGTGCCGCCCGAGACAAAGAACAGGAGACTAAACGTTAGAATAGTCAACTCAGCATCGTGAACAAATGGGGTAAAAAAAACTTTAATGGGCCGAAATAAATTTCTCATTGCACAAAAGTACAATCCGAAACGAAAGGTACCTATGCCAGATCTGATTACCTTTGGGAATGGGGTTTCAATTCTATTCAGATTTGCACTTGGAATTTCCGGAAAACGCGGCATTCCTTCGGCAAAACCCCATTCAGGCCCGTTGCCCCATTCTAATTCTTGGGGGTGACATACTTCCCTTTCCCCAAATTCGACATTTTGATTGGTTTTGGGACGCCATTGAATCTGAGTTTGAACAGGTTTATTGGATACCCGGCAACCACGAATACTATTTTGACGATGCAAATAAGCGCAGCGGGAAATTTGAAGAGTACATTAGGCCAACCATACTGTTGTGCAACCAATTCAGCTTTGACCTTAATGGATTCCGCATGCTGCTTTGCACCTTGTGGTCAAACATTCAACCCAAACACAGACTGCTTATTCAACATAGATTGAGTGATTTTCATGTAATCCGATACGGAAGAGAAGGTTTAACTCCCGAGCAATTCACTGCCTTACACAGGTCAGATTTGGGCTTTTTACACGATGAATTGCAGAAAAAATCATCGCCCATAGGTATAATTACCCACCACGCTCCAACCTTTCACCACTACAACCCTTCCTTTCAAAACGACCCAGTGAATCAGGCCTTTGGGACCGAGCTTTCGGATTTTATTTTAGAACACGAACCTGCATTTTGGCTTTTTGGGCACACCCACTACAATCCAGGTCCCTTTAAGCTGGGACAAACACAGCTAGAAACGAACCAACTTGGTTACCTGCGCCATGGGGAGCAAAAGCGGTTTGACCTGCTCCGAACATTTCATTTACCTGCCATTTAACGGTCTTCCTTTGCTTGAACAAAGGCCTTTTGAATGGCTTTTACCACCTCGGGGTCCAGCAAGGTACTCACATCACCCAAAGCCTCGGATTGCTCTTCGGCAATTTTGCGCAAAATTCGGCGCATAATTTTTCCGCTGCGGGTTTTAGGTAAGCCCGGAACAAAAACCAATAAATCAGGCCGAGCAATGGGTCCAATTATTTTGGAAACCAAATCGAGCAATTCCCTTTTTGTTTCAAAACGGGTTTGGCCTGCCAAATCGGCAACCACATACGCACAGATTCCCTGTCCTTTAATTGGGTGAGGAAATCCAACCACGGCGCTCTCGCTAACAGATGGGTGAAAGTTCAATGCATTTTCAAGTTCTGCAGTTCCCAATCTATGTCCAGAAACATTTAAAACATCATCGACCCGCCCGGTAATTCGATGCATTCCTTCCTTGGACCTTAGGCAACCATCTCCGGTAAAATAATAACCAGGGTAAGCAGAAAAATACGTTTGCCTAAGCCGTTCATGGTCCCCAAAGACGGTGCGTAACATTCCAGGCCAGGGTTTTTCAAGGCACAAATTCCCTTCTGCCTCGGCAGCTGCCAAAAGATTACCCTCTGAATCCATTAGAACCGGTACAATTCCTGGCATTGGCAAACCAGCGTAGGTTGGAAATTCGGGACTAATGCCAGCCAAAGCCGCTATCATGATGCCGCCGGTTTCGGTTTGCCACCAGGTATCGGTTAACGCACATCGCCCTTTTCCAACCGCATCTTTAAACCAGTGCCAAGCTTCGGAGTTGATTGGCTCGCCCACCGACCCCAATGTCTTAAGGGAGTTCAAAGCAAACGCCTCAGGGCCTTGTTTGTTTTCGGCCATAAGCGACCGCAATGCCGTTGGAGCCGTATAAAAAATGTTGACTCCATGTTTTTCAATCAGTTCCCACCACCTGTTTGAATCGGGCCAATTGGGAAGACCTTCAAACATAAGGGTTGTGGCCCCAGCCAATAAAGGCCCATACACAATATAAGAGTGCCCCGTTATCCAACCAATGTCTGCTGTACAAAAATACACATCACCTGGTTGATATTGAAAGGCATTCACAAAAGTATAGGTTGTCCAGACCATATAACCTGCGGTTGTATGAACCACCCCCTTGGGTTTTCCCGTCGAACCCGAAGTGTATAAACTAAACAAAGGATCTTCGGCCTCCATGGTTTCTGGGTAGCCCAATGTTTCATTCCCTTTGTTTGACCAGGCTTCAACCCAATTCAGATCTCGGCCTTTCGCCATAGGCACCTCGGCCCCCGTGCGGGGAAAAACCAAAACCCTTTCTACACTAGGGCAAAGCAGCAGGGCTTGGTCAACAATATCTTTAAGGGGAATGGTTTTACTGCCTCTAAATGCTTCATCGGCCGTTACAACAAGCTTACAAGATGCATCGTTGAGCCGATCGGCCAATGCCTGAGCCGAGAACCCTCCAAAAACAACGGAATGAATCGCACCTATTCGGGCACAAGCAAGCACCGAAAACACCAATTCAGGAACCATAGGCAAGTAAATACCCACGGTATCTCCTTTTTTAACTCCCAACCTGCGAAGCATTCCCGCGGTTCGTTCCACATGTTGAAGCAGTTCCGCATAATTAAATCGGCGGCTGGCTTCCTTTGGATCGTTTGCCTCCCACACCAAGGCAAGCGCATCGGGCTTGGTATGCGCATGCCTGTCAAGTGCATTGATGGTAATGTTTAGTTGTCCTCCATTAAACCATGCAAACCTTGCCGAGGCAAAGTCAGATTCTACTACAGATTCCCAAGGCTTTATCCACTGAAAATGGGCTGCCACATCGGCCCAAAAAGCCTCGGGATTTTCTTTGGCTTTTTGGTAGGCCTCATTGTATTCGGCCATTGAACTAATTTGAAAGGGATAGGCATTCATCTTCCCTAAATTAATCGCCAATGTCTTCGTTCCACAAATCGGGATTTTCTTCAATAAACCGGCTCATCATATCCACGCATTCAGGTAGGTCTAAATCAACAACCTCAACACCATGCTCTTCCATAAAAGCTTTGGCACCCGAAAAGGTCCTTGACTCGCCGACAATAACCTTCGGAATTTTAAATTGCACAATGGTTCCTGCACACATGTAGCAAGGCATTAGGGTAGAATAAATGGTTGTATTTTTATAGGAACCCAACCGTCCTACTTGGTTCAAGCAATCCATTTCTCCGTGAAGAATAGGATTGTTCTCTTGAACCCTTTTGTTGTGCCCCTTGCCCAAACATATTCCGTCTCGAACCAAGACCGACCCAATCGGGATTCCACCTTCCGAAGCGCCTTTTTGGGCCTGCTCAATGGCCATTCTCATAAATTCATCCATGCTCAAAAGTAAAAATTTGGATTCAGGATTCTCATCCATCAACCAAAGCGGAACGCTTTAGTTAAAATGGGCCTTGAAAAAAGCCACCGTTTTTTGGCAGACATCGGCCGATTGATTGGCGTCAAAACTGTGAAAAGCAGGATATTCATGAAAGGCTGTAGGTATGCCCATTTGATTTAATCGACCATGCATCCATTGGGATTGATACAAAGGGACAATTGGATCTAAACTGCCATGAAAAAGGATGGTTGGAACCGAACCTACAGCAACCCGGGAATAGGGGCTAATGGATTTATACAAGGTTGTGTCCCAGGTGGCCCCAGCATACAATGCAATAACATCACCTACATACCCACCCAACCAAGGATTGTTGCTGTTGTACCAAGACCAATCGTTCAAGATACTTGGGCCAAACAAATTTGAAACGCATTGAATTTGACCTTGCTGATTTTGGGTGTAGGCCTGAAGCATGGCCAAATGTCCTCCGGCGCTTGCTCCCATTAAACCCACTTTTCCTGACACCCTATACTCATTCCGCCGAACATGGTACTGACTTAAGGCTTGCGAAATGTCGTTTGTAATTTCAGCGTGGTGAATTCCCTTTTGCGCGTTCGCTAATCGGTAGTTTACATTTAAAATAGCCGCTTGAGGCCATTGATTCTTAATCAGCCCCACCCAGTTGTTCATTTCCTCTTTTTGTCCGGCCTGCCAGGCTCCGCCGTGAATTAAAACCACCGTTGGGGTTGAAGATGAACGGGCGGCTGGCAGGTACAAATCGTACACTTGGCGCGGATGGTTTCCGTAGGAAACATTCAACATGGTGGTATCGGCCAACGGCTGCCCATTTGAAGCATCGGGCTGACAAGAAGAACCAAAAAAGACAGCAAATAAAATGCTTAAACCTGCCAGGCAATTTCGAAAGAACACGTTCATGGGTAGCAATTTAGCAAGGAAGGTAAGCAAAAAAAGTAAACCGATTTGCTGAAAATGGCACTTTCGACTTGACAGTTCAAATCGGGATTCGTATTTTTGAATTTCACTGGTGAAACAAATGTATTTTGCTTCGTCACTTAAAGGGGTGGCGAAGGACACTTCGGGTTTTTTAAGCGTGAAGTTTGTGTGGTGAAAAGACGTTGAAAGACGTTTTTTTATCACAATGGGGGTCTCAGAGGTGCTTTCAGATTGAAGTACAGTTCGCTGTGTTAAAATCGGGAGGCGGGAATACCGGGTATGAGACGGGGTGGAGCGGCAGGTCACCCCAACAGGTAGGAGGTTATTGAAGAAGTTCAGTGAGGTGGAATGGTGAAGAAGAAACGGAAACTGAATTTTAAAATAGCATCCAAAGTCGGAGAAAAAAATGGACTTGCCCAAGGGAGTCCAGCCTGCCAAATTTGGTCAGGTTTTGGCACTATCCTTGTTGACCCAAACCGGGCTGTTTTTTTACTTGAATTTCTCTTCCAAAAACTCCTCAAGAACCCTACCCTAGAATAATGCCAAGGGACCAAAACACATCCCGATTTTTGCTCCCGCAATTTTCCTCTACCTTTGCCCTATGTCAGTGCATAGTTCTATAAAACGCATCACCACTCATACCCTACAACAATGGAAGAATGAGGGGCAGCCTATCAGCATGTTAACGGCCTATGATTTCACCATGGCTAAATTGTTAGACCGTGCAGGCATTGATGTGATGTTGGTTGGAGACTCAGCCTCAAACGTTATGGCAGGACACGAAACAACCTTGCCAATTACACTGGACCAAATGATTTACCATGCGGCATCGGTGGTTCGAGGAGCTACACGTGCCCTGGTGGTGGTTGATTTACCCTTTGGATCGTATCAAGCAAACTCATCGGAAGCCTTACGTTCCGCCATTCGAATAATGAAAGAAACAGGTGCGCATGCCGTAAAAATGGAAGGCGGAAGTGAGGTGGCAGAATCCATTTCGCGCATTTTGGCAGCTGGAATTCCTGTGATGGGGCATTTGGGCTTAACCCCCCAGTCCATTTACAAATTTGGCACGTACAGCGTGAGGGCAAAGGAGCAGGCCGAAGCTCAGAAACTGATTGAAGATGCCGTATTGTTGGAGCAGCTTGGCTGCTTTGCCCTAGTCTTAGAAAAGGTGCCCGCACATTTGGCTGGTAAAACCGCTAAAACGCTCAAAATCCCTGTTATTGGCATTGGGGCAGGGGGGGGCGTTGACGGTCAGGTTTTAGTAACACATGACATGTTGGGATTAACCGAAGAATTTAGTCCTAGGTTTTTGCGCAGATATCAAAATTTGGCCGAAGAAATTGTCCAGGCTACCGGCAAATATATTGCGGATGTAAAGGCTCGCTCCTTTCCGAATGACAAAGAGCAGTATTGATTTGCAAGTCTTGTTTGAAGACAACCATTTGCTGGCCATAAATAAGCCGGCGGGGGTGTTGGTTCAACCCGATGGAGAAGAGTTATTTTCGCTGGAAACCTGGGGCAAGGTCTATTTGGCTGAAAAATACAATAAACCCGGGGCCGTTTTTTTGGGAATTTGCCACAGGATAGACCGGCCGGTTAGCGGGGTGGTAATCATGGCTAGAACATCAAAAGCCTTGGTTCGCTTAAATGAACAGTTTAAAAATAGGGAACCAAAAAAAATTTACCATGCTGTGGTTGAGGGCGGGCCCCAGGCGGATGAAGAACACCTGGTTCATTGGTTGGTTCGAAATGGAAAAACCAATGTTAGCAAGGTTCAAACCAAAGAAAGTGCGGAGGGGCAGAAAGCAGAATTAAGGTGCCGAGTTTTGGAAAGGGGGCGAACCTTGTCTTTGGTTGAGGTTGAATTAAAAACAGGGCGGCATCATCAAATTCGGGCGCAATTATCGGCCATCGGTTGCCCTATTGTTGGGGATGTGAAATATGGAGCCCGGCGTGGTTTAAAAGACAAAAGCATTGGTTTGCATGCGTTTAGCCTTGAACTAATCCATCCCGTCGCAAAAACCACATTGCTCATTAAAGCCCCTTACCCAGCATCGCCAACCTGGAATATCTTTACACAGGCCCAATAAAAAGTGTACCTTTGGCCCTATTATTGTATTACGACTTGAAACTCGAATAACTATGCGTTTTCACCTTGCTTTAATGACCTGCCTGATTGGCCCTGTTGCACTGCATGCCCAAAATAACTTGGGTTATTTGAACTCCATGGAAATCATCTACGTGATGCCTGAAATGAAGGACGTTCAAAAGAAATTAACCGATTATTCGGCTGAGTTAGACGAAGAATTTAAAAAAATGACAGAGGGCTATCGTAAGCTAGAGGCCGACTACAAAGCCAATGCTGCAAAGTGGTCTGAAACCATTCGGCAATTGAAAGAAGACGAACTGCTGCAAGAGCAACAAAAAATACAACGTTCTCAAGAAGCCTTTCAGCAGGATTTATCAGAAAAACAGCAGCTGTTGCTTGAACCCCTTTTGATGAAAGCCGACAGTGTTATTAAACTGGTAGCAAAAGAAAAAAACCTGCAGTATGTTTTCGACACGTCAAAAAATGCACTGCTTTTTGCCGAGGAGGGTGGAGACATCAGCAAATTTGTGAAAATGAAGTTGGGCATTGACCCCAATGCCAAACCTCAGGGCATGGAATAATTCCAGGAATACCATCTTTATCCATATGAGAAATACCGCTTTTTTACTTTCATTCTTGTTTTTGTCAACAAGCCTTGCCGCACAAATAATTGACCTGCCCAAGGACAGTTCCAAAACCAAAGATAAAATCGCCAAGCAGGACTACATTATTCTCAATTTCAACTGGAATGGCTGGTTGAATGGAGGCGACAAGGTTGATGTAAGTCCCTTTTCGCGTGGTTTTGAGGTGGCTTTAATGTACGATCAACCCTTGGGAAAAAGTCCTTTTGCCCTAGGTTTTGGATTAGGCTTAAGCACAGAAAACATTTTTACAAATGCCCTTTTGAGATCGAGGAATGATTCTGTAGATTGGGTGTCGATTGACAAAACGATTAACCCAGACAACACAAACCGAGAATGGGATAGGTATAAATTGGGTACCACCCTATTGGAATTGCCTTTGGAAGTACGCTTTAGATTGAATCCTAAAAAAAGAAATACATTCAAAGTTACAGCAGGGTTTAAGTTGGGATATGTGGTGCATTCAAAAGAAAAATATGTGGGGCCGAATTACTTGTACGATAAAGATGGTCTGCAATCCAATTTAGACCAGACCTTATCGATGAAAACGGAAGATTTATTTGGAATAAACAGACTTAGGTACTCGGTGTATGGGCGCATTGGCTATGGCCGTTTTGCCTTGAATTTTCAGTATGGTTTGCAGCCCTTCTTTGAATCGGGCAGAGATGCAGACAACGTAATTCCCATACAAGCCGGGTTCAGTTTTATGCCTTTCTAAACTGCTCTTAGGGTGGGTGGCATATGAGTGCGGATCTGTGTTTTGTTTTTTATTGCCGATCAAGGGCAGAAAAAAAAGCCAAACTTCGGCTTGAATTAGATGGATATAAGGTGTTTTTGCCTATTGCCAAAGAACTGAGGCAATGGAGTGACCGCAAAAAATGGGTTGAATTTCCGCTGTTCAATGGATACCTTTTTGTGTATTGCCAGCCGCACCAACTGTTTACGGTGGCTGGATATCCGGGCGTGGTTGCTCCGGTGAAATTGGCGGGAGAATTCGCCAGTATTAGCGATCGCGACATTGAGGCTATTGAACGGTTTTTGGAAACCGGCTTAACGGTTGAGGTGGTTCAGGGCGAATTTAGCCCTGGAACCATGGTGGAAGTTATGGGCGGGCCTTTAAAAGGAATGAGAGGGCAATGGTTGGCTGAAGCGGGGCAAGACTATTTTTTTATAGAGGTTGAGTCAATAAACCACCGCATTCGGGTGAAGGTTAAGAAAGAGATTCTTCGGGCCGAAAAAAGCTGATCGAAATTCCCCCGATTTAATTCACGAGGATTGGGCGAGGGATTGCAGTGGAAATGCCCGCAGGGCATTGAAGCGGAAAGCCCGGTGCCGGCAGCAGGCCGGCACGCCCCCCAATATAAAAACCAATCCTTTAAATTCAACTGAAAATACAAAACCTTTAAAAGGTGCCGTTGAGCGACACCATGAAGTTTCGGCCAGGGGCGCTGATTCCACTGCTAAATGTGCGGTATCGAAGGTCCAGCAGGTTGTTAAGCTGAAGCCGAAGTACAACTCCTTCGCGCAACCTCCAGTTTAAATGGCTGTTTAAGGTCCACCATGCCGGCATGCCGTTCGGAGTTGCATAGCGCAGGTTGTCTTCACCCAACAACCCGTAATCTTCCAATCGTTTCCAATCGCTGAAATCGGCCCTAAGCCCCAAATCAATGCGCTTGTGGCTCCATTCCAGACCCAGCTGCCCGTAAAACGGCGGAATGTGGTCAACCGGCTGCCAAGCCGAAGCCAAAAATTGCCGACCGTAGGTGTACGTTAGTTGAGCAGAGGCATGCAGCCTTGGACTAAGGCTGCCTTTGTACCGAAGTTGAGCCCCGCAAATCCAAGCAGATGCTGCATTTTGCAGGCTAGCAACAGCGCTGTTCTGACCTTGATAAACCAAGCTGTCTTCCCCGTTAAAGGTGCTGGGTTGCAGGCTTAGCAAGCCTGGGGCGTGGCTTAGATAGCCCAAGAGCATCAGCTGTTGGCCCTTGGAACTAATTCGGTATTCGGCCTCGTAACTTAGCAGGTATTCAGGGCCAAGGCTGGGGTTGGGCACCACCAACAAACCAGGCTGAGAATCAAACACTTTGGCAATGTCGTCTACGTTGGGCGCACGAAATCCAGAGCTTAAGGAACTGCGAATGCGGTGGCCACGAACTTGCCAGGTATAGGTCAGGCTGCCATTCCCAGAAGGAAGCAGGTAGGAAATTGTAGAAAAAGGAAAGGAAAAAAACAGGGTATCCTTGAACAGGGAATTCAGGGTATTCACCTGAAAGCGCGCTCCAAACTGAAGCAATGATTGCCGGGTAGAAAAAAGTTGGGCTTCAGACCAAAATCCGGCCTGAAATTGAGTGGAACCTCCGTCGGGATAACGGGTTTCGGCGTTTTGAGTGGTTGAGTCGTCCACATGAAAAGCCTGTGCAGAGGAGCCGACCCGATTGAATTGGGCATCAAAACCAAACCTTAACCAGGGTTGAATGTTCTCGGTCGAGGTTGTTTTGCCCTTACTGCGGAGTTGGGATTCAGAAGGAGCCAAGCTTCCTTGCCAGCTGTAGCCCCAAACCTGAATCAACTCGTTTTGAGTATGTTGCCAAGGCGATTGAAAGCGTCGAACAATGCGGCTTTCGCGAAACTGCTGCCAAGAAACCGCTGAACTCCATTGAAACCGGCCCTGTTTCACCTTTTCGGTATGCAAAGACACTAGGAATTGTTCTTCGGGACCATAATCCCAGCGGGCAAACCGAGGCAATCCGGCAGAGGTGGTATCAGACAAGCGATCGTAGCGGGGAACCAGCAGGGTAGATGCATATTGAACATTCAGGTAATGGCGCAGGATTTTGCCTTGGTGCCCCACTTTTTGCATCAGGTTTAGCTGCCCATATCTGCTGTTGGTTTGAACATTGGGATTGGCGAGCGAAAAAATGGTGTCGTTGCCGTTCACCCGACGCACGGTAAACCGGGCATCCCATCGACCGGGGTCGCGGGGGTCGGTGAGCGCCCCCTGCCTTAAATCACTAAAATCGCTAAAGGTAAACGAAGTTAAGCCTGCCCATTTTTTTCGTGAATACGCTACATCGGTGTGCAGGGTTCGTTCTAGGGTCGCCGTGCTAAATCGGGCTTGAACATGCCCGCTGATGTCGCCTTCGCTTTTAAAAATCAAGGGAAGGGTATTCATTTGAATCAGGCCACCAAGGGCATCGCTACCGAAAGCCACCGTACCGCTTCCGTACACCAAGTCAATGGATTCCATGGCCAAAGCATCGTTGCGAATAATCTGCTGAAGGTGGCCCGACCGAAAGGCGGCATGGTTTAAGCGAATGCCGTCCACCACCAGCAGGATTCGGCTGGCTTCGAAGCCTCGCAGAACGGGGCTTCCGCCCCCCAACTGACTGCGTTGCACAAAAACCCCATTTCGTTCCAATAAATCGGCCGTGGTGGGTGCTTGGGCCTCTTCGATGGCTTGACGTTCTACCCTTAGTACCTCTCGGCCGCTGGAAAACTGGGGCAGACGCAGGCCAATAACAGGAAAATCGGTAAGATAAACGCCCAGAGGACGCAGAAAGAAAACACTGTCGCCCAATTCCAGTTGAACCCAGGGGATTATAAGTTCTTCAAAACCCATTGCACGCACCAAGAGCGTCCGTTCAGGGGTAAGCTGGGCAACAGGGACCAAATTGGATTTGGGAGCAAGCTTGAATTCAGGTTGATTGATTGAGTCCACTTGAAGAACCCGCAATCCGTTTTGGGCCGATTCTTCGGGCATAAATTTAATGTTGTGAGGCAATTGGGCTTGGGCTGCCACACAAAAAAACACAACCCCAAAAAACAAAAGGAAACGGAAGCCTTTCATACGGCAAATATAGCAGGGAATTCCTACCTTCGAACCAAAATGGATGCATGATTCTCTCAGGCAACGAAATTGAGGCCCGAATGGGCAAAGATATTATCATTGAGCCCTTTGACTCGGGACGTATAAATCCCAATTCTTACAACCTGTCCTTGCACAAAGATTTGCTGGTGTACGACCAGCATGTATTGGATATGAAGAAAGAAAATACAGCGAGTCCCCTGTCGATACCCGAAGAAGGATTGGTATTGGAAACCGGCAAACTGTACTTGGGCAGAACGATGGAGTACACCGAGACACAGGGGCTGGTTCCCATGCTTGAGGGCCGAAGCAGCATTGGCCGCTTGGGGTTGTTTGTGCATATAACTGCCGGTTTTGGCGATGTTGGATTCAAGGGTTTTTGGACCTTAGAAATGTTTTGTGTTCAACCCATTCGCATTTATGCGGGTGTGCAAATTTGCCAAATATTCTACCACAGCATTGAAGGTAGATATCAAACCTATTCCAGCGGAAAATATCAAAACAACAAAGGGGTGCAACCCAGTTTATTGTTTAAGGATTTCCTGTAATTATAAACCAATGAGGGTGTTGGGCTTGAATTGAAAAGTTCAAGTTTATGACAGCAGTTTCAGGATTCGATTTGAAAGCTTCGTTGAAGAGGGAATGTGCCGTTCCATGGCAGGCTGATTTAACATAGCATTAGACAAAGTCAATAAATCGTTTGGGTTCATCGTATCCCATTGTCCAATAGAGGCCACCGAGGGGAATTCCATTAGGCCCCGATGTAGAAAACGCTGATTTTCGGCGGTAATTCCAATAATCATTGGCAACCCCGAAACCAAGCACTCAAGCGAAAGCGTGCTTGCAGGGACCCAAGCCAGCGAACATTCTGCCATGAGCGACCTCATTTCGCTGGCGCTCAGGTTGGAATGCAGGGTTAAGCCTGGAAAAAGCGAGCCAATATAGGATTGGGTATTTGAAACAACGGCAGAGACTCGGCAAGCAGGGCTAAGTTGAGCAGCCCAACCTAAGGCGTTCTGAGCCAGTCCTCCCCCATCGGTACCACCGAAGCACATAAACAAATGGGGGGCCTTTTTTAATGGGTCAATTGATGCCGGCTGTTGAAAATCAGGGCGCAGCAACCTGTATTCCAAGCCAAGCCAAAATTCGGTTTCGGGTAGGGCCGGAAAATCAGAAAGGCTTAGGCCCGGACAGTGGTTTATAACCACATTGGCAGGCAAGGCATCTTGTGGAAGGTCGTTTATTTGAATGGTTTTTATTCCACGCTGCCGAAGAGCCCGAACATAGTCGGCGGTGGCCAAATAAGAGTCTATAATGAGCAGATCTCCAGATTCAAACATCAGGGATTGCTTTTCTGCCTCTATGACCGAAAAATCAGACGCAACAACCATAAACGGAATTCCATCGGGAACGAAAGGCACTGAGGGTTCAGAAACCAAAAAGGTAAACTTTGGCAAAAAAGCAGCAAGGGCTTGGCAACGGACCATATGACCAAACCCGATATTTCGGTCTGCATCGGTTCGAATCCACGCCTGTTTAAAGGAATCGTCCCCTAGAAAATCTGCCCCAAAAACGCTCGCTTTTTCCATAATTTGGAATTTATTTTCCCGAAAAAGGAAGGATTTGGTTAAACGGCCTCAAAACGCCGGTTAAATCAAAAATAAAAAAACACCTCCAGTTAGAAGGTTCTAGATTTAGCGTAATAAAAAGACTCAATGCGACCTGAAACATGACTCAAAGGTTTGAAAAAAAAATGTACAATTTGTTTGATGGCTTCGGATTGCATGTTGTATCCTTCTCAGAATTGGAAGTTGACCTTCTTTTTTGTGTGCACGTAGAGGTTTTTAAGCAAGAGGGCGGCCCCGTTGAATTTGTTTTGCCCGCAGACACCTTTTTGATTTCGTGTTATCAAACGGAATCGACCCCCTCTTTTAAAAGCCAGTTTTGCTTCGCAAAGCACAATGAACATGCAGGGAAAGCCTGTCATTTAAATGTTGGAAAGCACCTTATTTTAATAGGGAAATCGGCCTGGTTAACGTACACCCTTCGCAGAATAAACCAAGGCAAGAGCAAGAAATGGCCAAGTGAGATGGGTAGTTTTCAATACAGCGAGGCACAAATTTCAAAAGCAATGCTGGTTTGGCAAACCGAACTTATTATGCAGGAACGGCTGAATCAGCCAAAAACAATGGACCTGCATGGATTTGTGGTATTATTGCTGAGGGAGTGGGAAAGCGTACAAGAATTATTGAGCCAGGTAGAATTGGGCAGGGATAAGTGGCTGGTTTCGCAAACCAAACACTTGATGGAGCAGCATTTGGAAGGGCAGCCATTGACCTTAGAAATGATTGCACAAACCCTTGGCATAAGTGTGTCAAAATTAAAGATTGTGTTTCGCCGCGAAATGGGCGTCTCCGTTTACCGACATTACCTGAACCTTAGGCTGGACCTTGCAAAAACACTATTAAGTTCAAACAAATACAATGTATCAGAGGTAGCCTACCGAATTGGGTACAACAGCGTCAGCAAATTTTCAAAGATGTTTTCTGAATACCATGGCATGCTGCCCTCGTATTACTGCAAATCAACCTTGCAATTGGCTTAAAACCCCTTGCGGTTTTTAGTGCCATTAGGTAGGAGTCCTTGCATTCATTACCTTTGCAAAAAAAGCGGTTTGAGTTTTTTTGAAAATTTCGGAAAATATTGCCTGTTGGTTTTCAGGACGTTCAAGCAACCTGGCAGGAACAAATTTTTCAGGGAACAATTTTTTAGAGAGCTGGAGGCTCTGGGCCTGGGCTCCATAGGTATTATTGCCATTATATCGCTGTTTATGGGAGCGGTAATTGCCATTCAAATGGCTGCAAACATCGATAACCCTTTGATACCAAGAGAAACGATAGGCTATGCCACGCGCGAATCGGTTTTTTTAGAATTCTCATCCACCGTTGTGGCCCTAATTCTTGCCGGCAAAGTGGGTTCAAGTATTGCCTCGGAAATTGGAACCATGCGGGTAACCGAACAAATTGATGCCTTAGAGATTATGGGGGTCAACTCGGCAAGCTATTTGATTTTACCGAAAATTACTGCCTCCCTTGTTATAAATCCGGTTTTAACGCTAATGAGCATGTTCTTAGGAATTTTCGGAGGATACCTAGCCTGCTTGTTGACCGGTATGCTTGATGCGCCCAGTTACCTAACCGGATTGCTGTTTGAGTTTCGCCCCTTTAATGTGGTGTACTCCATCATTAAAAGCATCGTATTTGCCTTCATCATTACATCCATTAGCGCCTACCGAGGTTATTACGTAGAGGGGGGAAGCCGAGAGGTGGGAGAAAACAGCACAAAGGCGGTAGTCAAAGCCAGCATAGCCATCTTATTCTGGAATTTAATCCTTACCCGAATACTGCTGCTATGATTGAAATTAAAGGGTTGTACAAGCGTTTCGCAGACAAGGACATTCTGACCGACGTAAACCTTACTTTTGAAGAAGGAAAAACCAATTTAATCATTGGTCAATCAGGCAGTGGAAAAACAGTATTGATGAAGTGTGCAGTGGGATTAGAAATTCCAAGCCAAGGTGAAATCCTATATTCCGGCAGAGCCTTTACACATGCCAGCCTAGAAGAAAAAATGGCCATTCGAAAAGAAATTGGGATGGTTTTTCAGGGGGGGGCATTGTTCGATTCCATGACGGTAGAAGAAAACGTTGCCTTCCCGCTTCGAATGTTCACCGATATGGCAAAGTCAGAACTGGAGGACCGGGTGAATTTTTGCTTGAATCGGGTAAATCTTAACCAAGCCCATTCTAAATACCCTGCCGAAATCAGCGGCGGCATGAAAAAACGCGTGGCCATTGCCCGTGCCATTGCCCTAAATCCCAAATACCTGTTCTTCGACGAACCCAACTCAGGCCTTGACCCAAGAACATCTTTGGTTATTGATGCCCTAATTCAAGAAATCACCCAAGAATACAAAACCGTAACCATCGTGAATACCCACGATATGAATTCTGTCCTTGAAATTGGCGACCATATTGCCTTTATTTTCAAAGGAAACGTTGTTTGGACGGGCGACTCTAACAGCATTATCAAAGCCCAAGTGCCTGAGGTTCGCGATTTTGTGTTCGCAACCCCACTCATGAAAAAAATGTTCAAGTAAAATCAGCGACAGCAAAAAATTTGACCGATTCTCACCCATTTCATTTTATTTTTCCGTAACATTGAGGTTAAATCACAACATCTTAAAACCTATGAGATTATTAGCTACAACTGCCTTGGCCCTTTGCATAGGTTCAATGGTTATTGCTCAAAGCCAGCGCATGGTTTTGGCCGAAGGTTTTTCAAACGCAAGCTGCGGTCCTTGCGCCAGTCAAAACCCCAATTACAATACCTTAACTGCTACCAACAGCTACCCAAACAACCCAGCTAAAATGGTGGCCATTAAGTACCAAACCAATTGGCCTGGTACCGACCCTATGAATGCTCAAAGTCCAGCCGACATCGCTACACGGGTTTCTTATTATGGAGTTACCGGCGTGCCCTGGGGAACCTTAGATGGAACCGCTTTTGCAGGCAGCAATTATTCAGGCGCCTTGGCAAACCTCACCCAAAATGCCATCAATTCGCGCCATGCGGTTACTTCTCCGTTCGACTTAACCGTTTACCACACCATTCACCCCAACCTAGACAGCGTAACCATTTCGGTTTCAATCAACTGCACCGACTCGCTGTTGCTTGGCTCTGGCCTAGTTAAGTTGCACGTCGCGCTTACCGAAAAAACCATCACCTTTGCCTCTGCCCCTGGATCAAACGGCGAAACTTCATTCAAAGGAGTAGTTCGTAAAATGTATCCCGACGGAAACGGAACCACCCTGAACAGCAACTGGCTACCCGGGCAACAAGACGCCTATTCTTGGACTGTGGCATTGCCTTCGTTCCTGTACAAATTACCTGAAGTGGCCGTGGTTGCTTTTATCCAAAACAACGCTACCAAAGAGGTGTATCAGGCTGGCTACAGCGCCCCCGTTCCTGTTTCAAACTACGCTACTGTGAGCGCGGTTACCACCAATAGCCCCGCCATCAATTGCACCGGCGACCTAAACAACGCAACCGCAACCCTTAGCAATACAGGCAACAATGCCATTACCTCGGCTACCGTGAATTACCAAGTTGACAACGGAAGCCCTTCTACCGTTCCTTTCAATGGAAACATTGCCCCAAATGGAACCGCCAACGTTTCTATCCCTGCTATTTCAGGAGTTAGCGGTGGTGCGCACTCCCTGAACGTTTGGTTGACCAACATCAACAACAGCGGTTCAACAAACGCCATCGGCCAAGGGTCGGCTGTCTTTCAAATGTCTGGAACTCCAAGTGTCCTAACCAGTGTGGTTAATTTCGAAGGCAACGTATTCCCAAGCAGCTACATCATCGAAAACACCCCAGGCGCCAATGGTTGGGGCTGGGTTTCCATCAACAATGGAGCCTCTAAATTTATGCGTTGTTTCTTCTATAATATGTCTTCTGGAACCGTTGCCAACCTATATACAGCCCGTTACGACCTCTCTGGTTTTACCAACCCAGAACTTAAATTCGACGAAGCTTATACCTATTATACCGTTGCAACACCCGAAAACGACCGTTTGATTGTGTCGTATTCTACCAACTGCGGTTCCACTTGGGTTGAATTCTATAACAAAGCTGGAACAGCCTTGCAAACAGCAACCCCACTTAGCAACCCACAACAGCAATTTGTTCCTGCTGCTGCTGATTGGAGAACCGAACTTGCCGCTATGGCAGGGGCCGGTGGCTTAAGCGACGTTCTAATTCGCTTCCGTGGTGTTTCTGATTATGGCGACAACCTGTTTATTGACAACATCTTTATTCAAGAGAAAAGCATGGGTCTTGAAGAGGTTATTCCAGTAACCCAAAACTCAATGGCAACCTACCCCAACCCTTCCAACCAACAGGCAACCCTTCGCTTTAACCTAAGTGCGGATTTTGCTGGCCGTGTTGAAGTTGTGAATGCACTTGGGTCTACGGTTTATGCCAGCAAGGAGCAAACCTTTATCAAAGGCGACCAACAATTGAACCTATCCACAGCTCAATGGGCCGACGGCCTTTACCTAGTGCGTCTTGTTTCTGGAAACATGGAAATGAGCACCCGTTTGGTGGTTCGCCATTAATTTTAATGCTTTGAAAACAAAAAAAGGCCGAGTTTTCTCGGCCTTTTTTGTTTCTTTGAACAACCAAATTGGTCCTCTCTTGTTCTTCCTTTAAACTACTGCCCCCGCTTATCGAATTTGTTTATTCTGTCGTTTTTTATGTTTACAGGAATCATAGAAAGTCAAGCTGAAATACTGGAAATCGTACATTTTCAAAACAATGCAACATTTCGACTTGCCTGCCCACTCCTGAGCGAATTCAAAATTGACCAAAGTATATGCCATGATGGTGTTTGCCTTACCGTAGATGGAATTCAAGAGAACAGCTACACCGTTACTGCCATTCACGAAACCCTAACCCGAACGAATTTGGGGAACAAAAAAAAGGGCGACAAGGTAAATATTGAACGGTGTTGCCCGCCCATGGTAGGTTTGACGGGCATATTGTTCAAGGACATATCGATGGCACAGGACTCATTCGCTCTATAGAAAATCAAGAAGGTAGTTTTTTATTGGGCGTTCACTATTCTTTGCCCAGCCACCTTACGGTTCCCAAAGGTTCCATTGCCATTAACGGAATCAGTTTAACCGTTGTTGACAGCCTGCCGGGATATTTTTCTGTGGCCATAATTCCCTACACCTGGAACCACACCAATTTACACCTTGTTCACATCGGCGACACCGTAAACCTTGAATTCGATATCCTTGGCAAATACATTCAAGCCTGGATGAACCACTCATCTTTTAAATCAAACGCATGAAAAACATCGTCTTCATTGCCTTTTGCACTGCTCTAGCCGTTTCAGCCCAATCCCCCTTCCAATCGGCTTCCAAACTCGATGTCCCCAAAGAACATAGGCAAGCAAGCCTTTTTCAGCCCCTCAATGCCACCTTCCTTGAGCACACAAGACTGTCCAATGAATTTACGCAGGCTGCATCCGTACGCATTGCCCTACCCCACCCTTCCGGCTCCTGGGTTTGGGCTCAATTAACCCCCTACGCCGTTCTTTCTGATGCCCGAAAACAAGCTGAACTTCAAATTTCAACCTGGTTTGGACGAATTGAAGGAGATGCCAGTGCGGTTGTAAGGGCCGACCAAACCCAACAAGGATTCCACGTTCAAGTGCTAAGCCCGAATGGCGATTGGTACATTGACCCCCTTAGTCCAAACAACGCCAAATGGCACCTTGCCTACTTTAAGGCTGATTTACCAAACCCCCATTCCTTTCAATGCGGCCTTGACGACAAAGAAGCCATCGTTAACGACCCTCCTTTCGACCCTTTTTCTACAAATCCAAACGGAGGAACCTTGCGCACCTATCGCCTAGCCTTAGCCGCTACGGCCGAATACACCAACTACCACGGCGGTTCCACCGGAGCCTTAGCGGCCATGGTTACCGCTATGAATCGGGTCAATGGAATTTATGAACGAGAATTGGCGGTGCGCATGGTGCTAATACCAAATACCGATTTGTTGATTTACACCAGTTCGGTTAGCGACCCCTACACCAACAACGATGGGTTTACCATGCTAAGTGAAAACCAGTCAAACATCAACGCAGTTATTGGTTCAGCCAACTACGACATAGGCCATGTTTTTAGTACAGGCGGTGGTGGAATTGCCTCGCTGGCCTCGGTATGCACCAATTCTAAGGCTCAAGGAGTAACGGGGCTGAACAACCCCATTGGAGACCCCTTTTACGTTGATTATGTGGCCCATGAAATTGGGCATCAGTTTAACGGTAGCCACACCTTCAATTCGGGACTTGGATCCTGCAGCGGAAACCGTTCAAGTCAAAACGCCTACGAGCCGGGAAGCGGAAGCACCATTATGGCCTACGCTGGAATTTGCGAAGCCGACAACGTCAGCAACAACTCCGACGACTATTTCCATGTTCGCAGCTACCAAACCATGCTTACTTTTTTGCAAGGAACCGGCGGAGGCTGCTCCGCGAACTCCCCAACAGGCAACACCCCGCCTACCGTAAACGGGCAACCAACTCCCCAAACGTTCTTCCCCATTGGAACGCCCTTTAAACTCACCGCCGCTGGCACCGACGCCGACGGCGACACCCTGACCTATTGCTGGGAACAATACAACCGGGGCGCTTCTATTGCCTTGGCCAACACCCCCACCACCGGCACCCCTCCTCTTTTCGTTTCCTTGCCGCCCACCAACAGCCCTACCCGGTGGTTTCCCCGCCTTAGCTTTGTGGTAAGCAACGCCAGCTCGGCCCTTGAAAAGCTACCCACCTATACCCGAGCCATGGATTTCAGGGTAACCGTACGCGACAACCAGCCCAACGGTGGCGGAGTGAGTTACCACCAGGTTGATTACGACGCCACGGCTCTTGCAGGGCCCTTTTTGGTAAGCAACCCCAACACGAACCAAATTCAATGGTCAACCGATTCTTTGGTTAGCATAAGCTGGGACGTAGCAAACACGAACCAAACTCCGGTGAACTGCAGTCAAGTAAACCTGTTGCTGTCAACCGACGGTGGCTACACCTACCCCTACACGCTGGTTTCGGCTACCGCCAACGACGGACAAGAAACCCTGATATTGCCGTTTTTCCCGAACGAACCCACGCTCATTACCCAGGCGCGGGTTATGGTTGAAAGCGTTGGCAACATCTTTTACGACATTTCAAACGCCGATTTTGTCATCAACAACACACCTTCGTCTGGTTTAAGCAGCTGGAAACAAAACCTTGAAATTCTTCCCAACCCTTCTTCGATGGGGCTCGGCACCATTTTAGCCACAGCCTTAAATCCGGAAAAATTCAGGGTGTTTTTCAGCGACGGCAGGCAAGTTGCCGCCAACCTTGAAGGCAACAGCATTCGCATTCAAGACCCCAAGCCGGGCTTGTATGTGGTTCAAATTGAGACGGCCGGAATCCTTCGTAGCTTCCGCTGGGTAATCGTTCCATAATTTCATTTTTCAGTTTATTTCTTTTGGGCGGCTGCGGGCTTTCACAGGTAGTCCGCCGTTGCCGGGGGCTGGCCCAGCGGGCTTGCGGTGGCTCCTAAAGTCGCCTCCGCGCCACGCGGGCCAGGCCCCGCCACCGCTGCGTGCTACCTTGTTCAATCCCTGCCGCGGGCGGCTCGGGGGTTTAGGCCATCCAAATTCAAAAGAGCTTGGAATTGCCGATTAAACTAGCCCAGCTAAAGGTCAAAAATTCAAGGCCGGCGCGCTAGAACTTTATTGAGCCATTTTTCGGGATTTACGCCGTTAATTTGGCAGTTTGCGAAGATTGTATACTAACGGCAATGTAAACATGGCAATTGCATATAAATTTCAACCTGTTTATTGCCCATTTCTCCCTAAAAACCAAAATTGTTGTTTATTAAATCTATCCAAGGAAAACCAAAAAATCAAGGCGACTAACTTTGGCTAGGGAGTTATTCCGCAGTAGCTTAAAACGCTGAACCCTATTGTCCGCATTACAGAAACCCTATACCGCACCAAATTTGGAGGCTAACCCATTGCAAACAAATTCAACACAGCATTTTAATTTTGAGCATATCTGCAACATAGACCGAAGGCTTCCAATGGCTCTAAATTCCATTGCTTCCCCCTCTATCCATGCCTCAATTATTCCTACTTTTAAGCCCTGAACCAGCACTTCAACAGCATGATCCGACTGTTTGCCTTTTTTGCCTTTTTGGCCATTTCTCCGGCCCTGTTCTCCCAAGCCAAAATCGGCTTGCCTTCAGGCCCCCCCCATGCCACCGCTGTTTTGGAATTGTCGGCCACCCAACAAGGCTTCTTGCCCCCACGCCTAAGCACAGCCCAACGCGATTCCATTCAAGCTCCCGCCAAAGGCCTGCACATTTTTAATACCAGCACCAACTGCGCGAATTTTTACAACGGACTGGCTTGGCTCGAACTCTGCGGCGACTCGCTGCAAAGCAACGCCCTTCCCAACGGCAACAACCCCGGAGAAATTTTGTACTGGGATGGCAGCCAGTGGCAACTCTTGGCCCCCGGATCCTATGGCCAAACCCTGAACATCTGCAACGGAATTCTAACCTGGGGTGGTTGCCCCCCCTTGGTAAGCACCGATTCGGTTTTTAGCATTTCGGGTTCCAATTCAGGCAGCAGCCGAACCGGTAGCGGCTCCGTAACCAACGCAGGCGGAAGCCCCGTTACAGCCCGCGGTCTCTGCTATGCCACCGTTCAGCAACCCACACTGGCCAATTCCGTCGCCTCCGCCGGCTCAGGAACCGGTAACTTTTCAGCCAACTTAACCGGTCTTACCCCCGGAACCCTCTACTACGTGCGGGCTTACGCTACCAACGCCGCAGGTACCTCCTACGGAAATCAAGTTAGCTTTACACCCCTGCCCTCCTACATCAACAACAACAATCAAATCGTTACCGTTCACCCTACCGACAACTTTAGCGGTCCCTGGGCAAATACCCAAACCTTTATCGGAGTGCAAAGCGGCAACGACGGAGCCATAAACACCGCCGCCATTGTGGCAAACCAAGGAAATGGAAACTACGCAGCCAAAGTGTGCAGCGATTTGGTGGCCTACGGATACTCCGATTGGTACCTCCCTTCGTTCAACGAACTGCTGGTGCTCAATGGTAACAAAATCACCTTCAACATGACTTTGAATTCGGGCGACTACTGGAGCAGCAACGAATACGCCGGAGGTGGCGGGCTGGCAACATCGCTGGCCCAAACCCATCAATTTCAATCCGTTTGCTGCGATGCCGGCAGCAACCAAAACAAAACTGGATATTCTGGCCGTGTCCGCTGCATTCGAAGATAAAGGCCAAGACCTTGCCCTGTTCGATGTGGACGGAACCCTGCTTCCGGGCGACACCCTTTGGGATTTTTTTGCCCAAACCCACGGAAACCTAGGCCGCTGGGCTCCAATCTGGGCCTGCCGATGGCCCATCGTTCAATGGAAATTGGGAAAAATAAGCAACAGCCAAGCCAAAGAACGCCTGCTTGCTGAATTCTACAAAGGCAAGTCGGAATCGTACCTGCGCGAACAAGGCCAACGCATGCTGGATCGAATCTGGCCACGCCTGTACCCCCAAGCCCTAAGTGCCATTGAAGCCCACCGACAGGCCGGAGCCACCTTGGCCCTGGTTTCAGCCAGCCCCCAAATCTGGATGCAGGAATTTGGACACCGACTCAACATCGCTACCGTGTTGTGCACCCAACTAAAATTCCAAAATGGCCTATTCAGCGGTGAATTTATGGGCCAAAACTGCTACGGCCCCGAAAAAGCAAGGCGCATTCAAGAAACCTTTAACCTGAACTCGTTTTCCAAAATTTATGCCTACGGCGATTCCCGGGGCGACCGAGAAATGCTGGCTTTGGCTACCCACCCTCACTTTCGCCCCTTCAAACCATGAAAGCACTCCACTTCGCCGACCTGAAAGCAGGCCAAGAATTTGACTTTGGTAGCCTTTCGTTCACCGCCCATGAAATCATGGAATTTGCCAAGACCTACGACCCCATTCCTTGGCATACCTCGGCCGAGGCCGCAGCCCAAGGCCCCTTCGGCGGTCTGATTGCTTCAGGCCCACACCCTTTCCATGCCATTTATTTAAGGGAATGGATTCCCCGGTTTGCCCATTCGGTTTTGGCCGGCAAGGGCATTTCAAACTGGAACATGCTGTTGCCCCTACGTCCCGACCAAATGTTGCATTGCAAAGCCAAAGTCCTATCCTGCTCGGCCCGACCCGAAAAAGCCTATGGCAAAGTAGAGTGGTATTTTTCTTTTTACTTGACCGACCAAACCTTGGTTCAGGAATTAACCATGGTGGTTCTGCACATGTTAATTCCTGTGGCACAAACCCCAACCTAATTTCCGAACCATGATTTCCACCGAAAACCTGCTGTTCGCCTGGATAGGCCTAGCCCTAATCACCTTCCTGTATTTGCTTAGAAAAAATGCCCCCTACGGCCGGCACCAAAGTCCGGGCTGGGGCCCCACCATTCCCAACCGCATGGGTTGGATTATCATGGAAGGCTTTGTTTTGCTGGTGTTTTGGGCCTGGTTTTGGCATTTGGGCTTGCCTCAAGAGCCCCAAATTCTGATTCTGTGTGGCCTTTTTTCCTTGCATTATCTGCACCGCAGCTTCGTTTTCCCATTTCGTTTGCGCACCCAAGGCAAAACCATGCCGCTGCTCATTATGGGCTCGGCCATGCTGTTTAATTTGGTGAACGGCAGCGTGTTGGGCTGGGATTTGTCGCAAACCAACCGGGAAACGGCAAGCACTTGGAGCTTCGGTCTGGGATTCCTGCTTTTTGTGCTGGGCTTCGCCCTGAATTACGCCGCCGATTCACGCTTAATTGCCCTTCGCAAGCCCGGCGAAACAGGCTATAAAATTCCAGATGGGCCCTTGTTCCGCTTCATTTCTTGCCCCAATTTGTTGGGCGAAATCATGGAATGGGGCGGCTTTGCACTCATGTGCGGCAGCCTGGCAGGCCTCAGCTTTTGGATTTGGACCTTGGCCAACTTGCTGCCCCGAGCATTGGCGCATCACCGCTGGTATAGGCAACGTTTCCCAGAATATCCGGGCGAGCGCAAGGCCATTTTCCCATTTATTTTGTAGGTGGTTTTGGGGGCGGGTATCGGGCTTTCTCCGGTAGTCCGCCGTTGCTGGGCACTGCCCCAGCGGGCTTGCGGTGGCTCCTAAAGTCGCCTCCGCGCCTCGCGGGGCAGAGCCCAGCACCTGTGCGTGCTACCGTGTTCAATCCCGCCCGCGGGCGCAACAAACACTACAGCCAAGCCATGAGAAAAAACAGCCAACTCATTTACAAACGCAAGCCCAAGCCCAAACCGTACAGCAAAGATGGGTCGCCTGTTTCGTAATCCAACCGAACTCCCAAGGCCGGCGAAAGCGTAAATCTTCGAAAAGGTTGATAATTCATGCGAAGGGTAATGGCTCCTCCCAGCGTGGTTTTTTGATTGTTCCGATTGTTGTAATCGGCCCTTAATAGGGTTAGAGAGGGTGCGAGTTCAATCCTAGGATGGGGAAACATGTGGATGGTAAAACCTTCGGGAAGCATAAGGCCCAGAAGAAAGAGCGAAAGGGCTCCCTCGCCCATTTCGGCAGCCAACCATGGGTCGCCTGTTTGTTCGCTAAAAGCCACGGCCGCACCGGGCACTTGAGTGTAAAAATTACCCTGATAATTGTTCCCAAATAAAAACTGCCAATCCATACTAAACCCAGGGCTGACAAACCATTCAAATCGAAATCCATAGCCAATGCTTTGGGCGTTGCCCGATTCCATGACTTCAAACAGGGCTCCAATGCGCACATTGCCCCCCTCGGGTTCCAGGTCATCGTAATCGATGTATGGTTTTGGCTTGGTGTACTTTACAACGGGTGCCTCTTCCACAATTTCAACCATAAAAACAATCCGGTCACCCACCAATTCATCTACCTCTTCCAAAACCCTCCACTCAATCCGTTTGCGGCCAGCTTTGATGCCCTTTCCTACATCGCCCGAAACCTTGCGCAAGGGGTCTGAATAGCTACGGCCAGCGTCTTTACTCACGTACAACTTAATCTCTTGGGGGCTGTTGGCCTCAAGGGTATATTCAATGATCACATTTTTCCCGCTTTGGCTCATCTCCACATCGCGCACCCGTTGAGCAGAAAGACCAGAAAAGAGGCAGCTTATCAACAACAGAAACAGGGGAAGAAATCGCCTCATTATTTGAAATTTAGATTGCAAATTAACATAAAAATGAACGAACCTTTTAGCAGAAGTTCTTAACTTTGAGGCTAGATGTTGTTCATTCTATGCGTAAATTAATTCTATTTTCTGTCGCCTTTCTTTTTGTAGGAATGGCAAACGGGCAAAAAAAAGCCGTTAGCGCCCCGGCCTCCCTGAACATTAAGCCCAAAATTGAACCGCCTATTTTATCGGTGGTTGAAGGTTCACTTAGGTTTGTAGATGCCGACGGCAACTCCGCTATTGATGCCAATGAAGTGTGCCATTTGGAATTTGCCCTTAAAAATACCGGATTCGGTGATGGATTAAATTTGGTGGCAGGAATTCAATCTTCTGGCAGTACCCAAGGAATTCGCATCGACAATCGAGTGAATTTAGCCCGGGTTCCTAAATCTGGAACCATAAATTTTCGAATTCCCATTCAAGCCGATATGACCACGGTTCAAGGTAATTTAGGTTTGAAGGTCAGCATTGAAGAGCCCAACGGTTTTAATCCACCTGAATTTGCGCTCGACATTGAAACCAGGGCCTTTCAATCGCCTATGGTAAAAGTGGCCGACTTTAGTTTGTCGGGCGACGGTATTTTGAAGCCTTTAGCCAAATTCGACTTGCAGGTGTTGGTTCAAAATACAGGTCAGGGCATAGCAAAGGACATATCAACCGGGCTAAAACTTCCCGAAAACGTAATGCTTCTTGATGGCGAAGAAATGCAGCGAATTTCTCAATTGATGCCTGGAGAAACCCGGAATTTAACCTACTCGGTGATTATAAATTCAAAATACAGTTTGTCCACCGTTCCTATTTCGATGTCGATCCGTGAATCCTACGGCAAGTATGCCGAATCTTGGAATCAAAGTTTCGCTATGAACCAACAAATGGCCGCCCCTCGAAAATTGGTGGTAGAAGCCCAAGCCCAAGAAAAGGTGAACATCGAAGCGGCCTCATTGAAAAGCGATGTGGACCGCAACATCCCTAAAACCTCAAAGTCAAACCCAAACCGTTTGGCCTTAATCATTGGAAATGAAGATTATGCCAGCCGTCGTTCAGGCTTAAGTGTTGCAGTAAACGTAGATTATGCTGAAAACGATGCTATGGTTTTCGCCCAATATTTGGAGCATAGTTTTGGGGTTGAAGCTGGACACATTAAATTGCTGCGCAACGCCACTTCGGGCGAAATGCGCGGCGGTTTAGACTGGCTATCCAACCTTGCCCGAGCTACAGGTAACGAGTCTGAATTGTATTTCTTTTACAGCGGTCATGGACTGCCCTCGGACGCAGACCAAACGCCCTATTTAATTCCGGTCGATATTTCAGGAGACCGCCCCGAAATGGGCATTGCTTTGAAAGAGGTTTACGAACAGCTTATAAAATTCCCTGCCCAAAAAATAACGGTTGTGTTGGATGCCTGCTTCTCGGGTGGAGCTCGGAACGAAGAGTTGGTAGCTAAAAAAGGGGTGCGCGTGCGCCCAAAAGAGGGAGCTATCCCTGAAAATATGGTGGTGTTGACCTCTTCCAGTGGAAGTCAAAGCAGCGCCGTTTATCAAGATAAAAAACATGGATTTTTAACGTATTTCTTGTTAAAAGGCATTCAAAACATGGGAAGTTCAGCCAAATATGGCGATCTGTTTGGTTATGCCAAAACCCAAGTTGATAAAGAAACAGCAAGACAGGGTAAAATTCAGGAACCCCAAATTCTTACTCCTCCAGCTTTAGAAAACCGCTGGGAATCTTGGACTGTAGAATAAGCAATGCCTGTTCTGCTTCCTAATTCCGCCGGTTTTCATGGGCGCTTTGCCCTGCTGGCCATGTGCCTGTTTTTTGCTTTCAATTTACCGAATCGGCTACATGCCCAAAAAGTAGATGCCTGTGGCCGATGCGTTATGGAAAGCAACCAAACAATGCAAGATGTTCAGCGCTGTGCCCTTGAGAAAGCCATGGAAGAGGCCCTAAACCGCGCTGGAATTCCCCTCGAGCTGAATTCAAGTACCCAAATGCAGCAGTCTGAAGGAGGGAATGTGTACTCCGAAGCCTTTTCAAAGGTGGTTCAAACTCGATACAAAGGAGGCATAACGGAATGGAAAGAGCTGGAAGAACCCAAGAAAAAAATCAATGAATTCAATTTAATGGAAGTGGAACGCTGCATTCGTGCCAGCGTAATTCAATACAAAACCGACCCCGATCCGGCTTTCACCCATGAGATTAAAGGAATTTTGCCCGCATACCCATACGAAACCCTGCTAACATTCCGGGTTAAGCCTGCTGGAAGTTACATGCTGGCCTACTTTTTAGAAGGAGATTCTGCCTTTTGCTTTTACCCAAACGATGCGGAACGTCAAGAAAAACTGGAAGCCGGGGTGGAGTATCTTTTTCCCAGTCCCAAATCACAGCGAGAATACTTTTTAGAAAACACCCAGCCAAAAGCGGCAAAATCGGTGATGTTGTTGTTTTTCAAAAAACCCATGCCCGCTCCACCCATTGATTTAAGGCAAGATTTACAGCGCTGGCTTGATGGCATTGAGCCCAATCAGCGGCAGGTCTTTAACTTTCCCATTATTTTAGACAGCCAAAAATAAATGCAGGTTGTTTATCCTTGATGCGGCTGCGGCAGGGATTGAAGTGCTTAGCCCGCAAGGCTGCCGAAGCCTGGCCCGCTAGGTGCGGAGGCGACTTTAGGAGCCCCCGCAAACCAGCTGGGCCAGCCTTTCGGCAACCGCGGACTAAGCCTGAAAGCCCGTTCGCCGCCCTGAAAAAAAACACAAACCGCTTATATTCAATGGTTTAAATCTATTAACAAAGAATACTTAACAATTCTTTGGGCTTTTGTTGAACTTTTTCCTTGTGCCTGCTGTTACAAAGCCGTATTTTTGCACTCGAATTATGCGAACTGCACACCAAATAGCATTGTGGTCAATATGTGCTTTGCTTTGCCTATCGAGCTTTGCTCCGGGAAGCGTAAAAAGCAGAGATGCCGAAAAATTTGGTCAGGTTGCCCTTGTTGGCACTTGGTTGAAAGACGACAAAGCGTTTAAAGTTCGGATTGATAAGCAGAGCGAGCGGTTTTATGGGAAAATTATTTGGCTGGAACGCAACCATTGGGCCGATGGGAGTCCGAAAAAAGACCACCTGAATCCCGACCCCAAACTTAGATCGCGCTCCTACATTGGAATTCCAGTGGTTTTGGGTTTAAAATACGATGGAGACGACACCTGGAACGACGGCAAGATTTACGACCCAGAAAGCGGTAAAACCTACGATTGCCGAATCACCTTGGTTAGTCGAAATAGGGCCGAAATCCGCGCATACATTGGATTCCCTTGGATTGGAAAGTCCTTGTTTTTTAACCGTGTAGAGCCATGACCCCGCGCAGAAAGGCTTTGTTTATTTTGGGTTCGCCAAACCAAACTTCGCAGATGTTCCAAATTTACCAGGAACTGAAAGGCGATTTTGAAGGGTATTTTACTCAGTTTTTTCCACATTCCCGATTGGAAAAATTTGCGGTGCGCATAGGTTTGCTTGAAAACACCATTATTGATGGGAGGTTTCGCAAAAAATCGGAAGATTTTGTGCGCGAACACAACTTGAATTACGATTATGGCGGGTTCAAAAACATGGGAAAATACGATTTGGTATTTATGTGTACCGATGCGATTTATCCAGAGGTGGCACGGCGTTCTAAGTCTATTTTTGTTCAAGAAGGTATGGTTGACCCCTTAGATACCTGGAGCAAATGGGTTAAAAAAATGGGACTCCCCGCCTATTTTACAGGAACCACCAGCTTGAACGGCAGCATGAACGGCCCAGATGTTTATTGCGTTGCCAGCGAAGGTTACAAACAGCATTATTCTTCCCTTGGAACCGAGGCCGACAAGATTATTGTAACCGGCATACCCAACTTTGACAATTGTCAGGCATTTTTAAACAATTCCTTTCCATTTCAAGATTACGTGTTGGTATGCACCACCGATATGCGGGAAACGTTCCGGCGCGAAAACCGACCTGAGTTCATTAAACAATGCGTAAAAATCGCGGCGGGAAGGCCCATGATTTTCAAACTGCACCCCAACGAAATTTGGGACCGGGCCTACAATGAAATTGTGGCTCTTTGCCCCGAAAACACCTTAGTTTTTCAGTCGGGCGACACCAACCACATGATTGCGAACTGCGCGGAACTTATTACCCAGTATTCAACTGTGGTGTATGTAGGGTTGGCCTTGGGCAAACCCGTTCATTCCTATTTTGATTTGGAAGAACTGAAACGCCTGCAACCCATTCAAAATGGGGGTCAATCTGCTGCCCGTATTGCCGAATTGGGTCGGCAATTTGCTGATTTTAAAGGCAGCGGCCCCGAATTTTTGCGCCAATATCAACCCCGTTCTATCGCCAATTCATGAGGCAGGTAGCAACGGTGGTTCAAGCCCGGCGTGGCTCTAGCCGCCTACCCGACAAAGTGTGTATGGACCTATGTGGCGGCACCTTGCTGGAACGCATGGTAGAACGGGTATTGATGGCGAAACACGTAGGAACCGTTGTGGTGGCTACCACCACCGACCCTCAAGACGATTTAATACAAACCCTGTGCGAGCAACGCGGCTGGAACTGCTATCGGGGACACCCAACCGACCTGTTGGACCGGCATTATCAAGCAGCCCTGCTTTATGGGGCCGATTTGGTGGTTAAAATTCCCTCGGACGTACCCCTGATTGATCCTGCCGTTATTGACTTAGTGCTGGAACACGCATTAAATCAAACCGAAAAATGGGACTACATCAGCAACCTGCACCCTGGAACCTGGCCCGACGGAAACGATGTGGAAGTGATGCCCATCGAGGTGCTGAAGGCGGCCTGGACGGAAGCCCGCCTGCCCATGGAACGGGAACACACTACCCCATTTATTTGGGAACGTCCAGAACGGTTTGTGCTGAAAAATGTGGTTTGGCCTTTGGGCTTAGACTACAGCATGTCGCATCGATTTACCATCGATTACCCCGAAGACTATGCCTTTATTAAAGCAGTTTACGAGGCATTGTGGCCACAAAACCCGACCTTTGGACTGCAAGACATTTTGGATTTGCTTCAAAACAACCCAGAAATATTCCAGATAAACCAGCATTATGCGGGTGTAAACTGGTATAGAAATCATTTGAATGAATTAAAAACCATTTCGGTTCAGCAAACAAAAAAACCAACCCATGAATCTTGAGCGTAAACAGGAATTGGAAGCCATGGCCTTGAAGGTCAGAGAGCATATTGTACGTATGTCAACCGATGGTGGCTGCTTTATTGGGGCCTCGCTTTCGTGTGCCGATTTGTTCGTGTACCTGTACAACGAATGGTTGAATGTGCACCCCGACCGGCTTTCAGACCCCAACCGCGATTATTTATTGCTGTCGAAAGGCCACGATGTGCCCGCCCTGTACGGAACCATGGTTGAACTGGGTTGGATGCCTGCCGAACGGTTGAAAAACCACTTGAAGAGCAACGACCATATCTATTGGCACCCGAACCGGAATATTCCTGGAATTGAATTTCATAGCGGTTCCCTGGGGCACTTGCCAAGCGTGGGTGTTGGCATTGCCATGGACATTAAACTGCGCGGAGGCAAGAACCGGGTTGTGGTGGTAACTGGCGATGGAGAATTGAACGAAGGAACCTGTTGGGAGGCGGCCCTGGTGGCTCAAGCATACAAATTAGACAATTTGGTGTTTTTGGTTGACCGCAACCAATTCCAGGCCAACATACGCACCGAAGAACTTATCCCACTCGAACCTCTGGACGACAAATTCAGGGCCTTTGGATTTGAAGTGAAGCGCGTAAACGGGCATGACTTTGCTGCGCTTGAAGATGCCTTTTCAAGCATTCCTTTGGCCTCAGGAAAACCTACGGCCATAATTGCAGATACGCTTCGGGGAAAAGGCCTACCAAGCATACAAGAACGCGCCGACCGTTGGTTTTGCAATTTCAGTTCGGAAGAAGTTCAGCAATTGCTTCGCGAATTGCATGGCGAGGCCGATGCATCGCTGACCAGCGAGACCTTGACGGTGCGCTAGACCCAAAGGCTAGAGCAGATTTAGGACGGTTTCTTTTATTCGCTTTTGTCGTAAAGGTATTTGGCCAGGCTTGGAACAAATACCAGAGAGAAGACACTAAACCCAAGAACCAGTAAAATATTGGCTCCTGGCCAATGTAAGATTTTGGATAAAAAACCAAGGCCTAGGGTTGAAAAAGAAAAGGATCCTGAGGCAAAAAGTACAATTTTCATAAGGATATCCGTTTTGACAGCCGTTTTTAAAATGGTTTCTGGACTCCATTTTTAGGTAGTTAAGGAAAAACGAAATTACAGGGTAAAAAGTATGGGCGAATAAGATTATACCCTAATTCCCACTAAAACCAACATTTACCAATGGAATCTAAAAAGATGCAGCGGCCTTTTTCTTTTGATTGCCCTTGACTTAGCCCCCGTAAAATCCAGAAAGGACGGAAAGCCAGCGGCCACCATGCCAAAACACAAGCAAAGCCAAAAGGACCACACCGGTTAAAAGGGTTGCAAAAAGAGCCAGGCCGACCTGTGTCCAGTTTTTTTCGGAAAAGCGATTCCAGCCCCAGAACAGCGGGGGAAACAGCAAGCAACAGATCCATTTCCACCGCTTCATAAAGGTTGAATTTCGTACAGGTGAATGGTCCACCAAGAATCACCGTTGTGAAAACTCCGCAGGTGCCGATAGGAATTAGAGGGGGGCAAAAGGACCGCAGACAGCAGGTAATTTAAACCGGCTTCGTGCATCGCGGCATGGTTCCATTCCAGATTTTGAACTTGCCCCCGCTTTCCTTTGCCTTGGTGAATGGCTTGGAAGCCACAGCCCAATTCGGCACTGAAAAGATAGGCCCTGTTCCCCCAGTTTTGGAAATAGCGGCGGCAGGGCTCTGATTTTTTGAATTCGGCCACACTAATGTTGCCTAAGCGGTGTTTTTGCTTCAGTGGATATTGAGATTGAAGCCCGTCAATAGTGTAAAATCTATTGTATTGGGCTATGCTGGGCGAAAGCCCCAGTGAGGCCACCCTGTAAGAATCAAGCGGCTTACCGATAAACCATTGGATTTTCTTCATTTGGTCGGCCGCCACGTAGCTTCGGTAGCTGGGCATAATGTCTTTGTGCAAGGCTATGCGTAGGTTCTGCAGATTTTGGTCGTTGCCTAAACCCGTTACCAAAAACAAGCTGGCCCAAACCAGAATGGCTAGCCGGCGGTAGGCAATCTGATTCCAGATGGCTACGCTGCTGTCGACCAATAAGATTAGCCAAAGCAAAGGAAACAAGGTAGAAATCCGATCCAGTCGCATACTGCGAATCACATCGATGTGCTGAAAAAACAAATATTCCAGGCTGGGATAAAAACCTTGAAAAAGCAAAACCAAGAGCAGAATTAAGGCTGTGAATTTGCTTCGCTTATGAAAATAAGGCCAAGCAAGTAAAAGCAGCAGCAAGATTGGCAGGGTAACCAAGGTGCCCACGTGATAGTGGCTAAAAAAAGCCATTTGAAAAAAAGAATGAAACTGCGAGATAACATCGGGCGCCCCGTCTGGATAAGGCAGGTATTCTTGACGGTGCGATTCAAATCCGCTAAACATTAAAGCAAAGGAAGGGTAATGGGCCAGCAGAACACCTAGGCCCCAAGCGAAAGCAGAGCCCCAAAGTAGGGGCTGGAAATTCAGAGATTTTCGAAATTGAGCAAGCAGAAGGAATCCCCATGCCACACTCAACAGAATGGCCGTCCAAATAAAAGAAGCGGTAAAGGGAAACAAAAACCAGATTGCCAGATCTAGGGGTTTAGCTTGCTGTCGATGCAATCGGCGAAAAGAAATCCAAAGCCATGGCAGGCCCATGACAGCGGCTCCGAAGGTGGGGAAAAATGGAATCCATGAGAAAAGAAGGGCAGCGGCCCAAGCCAATTCTGGAGCGGCTTGTGGGTAGGTTTGTTTTACCCAGCTGCGCATGCCCAGGAAGCCGATTAGGGAAAGACAGAAGGACATAAAAACATAGCCCCAGAACATACCGAAGGCATGCACAAACAAATAAGGTAGGCTATGCCCGGGCGGGTAGGTATTTCGCGGCAAACCGCCAAGGATATTGGGCAAGGTGGCATCGGCAGAATAATCAAAAGCAAGGCCGCTTTGCCGCAGCACTTCTAACCAAACCAATTCGCCTTCAAGGGTATCGTGAAGGCGCACATAAGCATCTTGCTGCCAAATTAAAAAGGGAAGAAAGGGAAGGATGAGGCCAAAAAAGGCGGCGTATCTATACAAACCCGTTTTCATAAGGTAAAATTTACGCATCTTGAATATCAAGCACTTGGGAAAAATGATACAAATATGTGTCAAATTTGATGTCCTTTTTCACCCAAAAGGTCATTTGTTTAAGTTTGGAAATCCTGTTTTTTTCTTTGTCTATTAAATACATTGTAGTTGCATTTTAACCTTATCCATAAACAACCTCCGTACAAACCCATAAGCAGAATTTTCATTGGCAAACCTCATTCGTTGAATTAAGAGATTTGAAACCCAGCACACCCTCTTTTAAACTTTTGAGAAGGTTTTATGAGGAACGAAAACAAAAGAATAGTTACGGGTAAAAAGCTCCAAATCTGAAAAAAGAAAGCAGAGACCAAATGGAACAAAAAAATCAAAACCATTAAAACAGAATCAAACCTCCGAGTGAAAAACCCGATACTTAAAGACAATTGAAAAAAGGTTACCACTATCCAAAAGAACGAAAAAGTATCAAATGAAAATTGAAACATCCAATAAAGGATGTTTTGAATTAAACTTCCGTCAAAAGACACCAAATAATCAATATTCTGAGAGATAAATACATTCATAAACCTATCAGGTTCTTCTAGGTTCCCTCTAAACAATTTCCAAAATCCTGAAGATACATACAGAAACAGGGTATAATACCTTAAACCAGCGAACCAGATTAAAAATCGTTCTCGGTTATCAATGAAAATAAGTGGAAATTGAATGAAAAGGATTCCAAGATAGGTGTGATTCTGATTACCCAAACAAGAAAAGAAACTAATTGAATGAAGTGTTGTCAAACAAATTGAAATAATGGTAAGGTATTTATTTTTAACCCAGATAATTTGTGATAAAATTGTGATAACAAAACAGATATCAATAATCCAATTAAACGGAGTTTTCAATAATATTTGAGGAATATTCAAAAGATGTAAAATCCAATAGGTGTTGTCTGAACCAACATAAATTTGTTCAGGTTCAGATAACCCAAACAACGATAAACCAATAAGAAACCTTTGAAAGATGAACAACAAACAAGAGAACAAAATCAATCGTTTGGTGAAGATTAGATTTTCAAATAAGAGTGTCATTCTTTAAAAATTAATTCCCTTGTTTCATACTTTGTTTTCGGGTCAAAGGTTGTTTTGTAAATGGTATAATGTTCAAATGTTCGTTTGGTTTGGTATTTAGTAAAGTGAACAACCCACTTTTTAAAACGAACATCCTCAATGTATTTATTCGTAAGTTGTTTTTCAAAAAAGGGAACCCAACTTTCCGGGACTCTGCGTTTTATCGTAATAGTAATGTCGTTCGTGGTCAATAATTGTTTTTTAATCCGAAGGTATTCATCAATGTTCCTTTTTAAGATTGAATAGGATTCATCTGAAAAACAATGAACAATAGATTCTCCGTCTGAGTAAATTTCATATGTGGTGAACTCGGTTTGCAATTCACCTGAAAACATTCCAAAATTAAAAAAGGGGTAATTTTCAATTCCCTTAAACGTAAAGAAGGTTTGCAAAAGAATAAAAAGCAAAAAGAACCAAAATGATTTTGGGTCATTTTTTAGGACAGATTTAAGAAAAAGATTTTTGAACATATTTTTAAGGTAAAGGTAAAAATAATTGGGGCGGCGGGGGCATTGTGGTTTGGGGATACCCTATCATCAAAGCAAAAACAAGTACCTTTGAAATCAAATCAGACAAAGTGGCTGAATCAAGGCAAATCGCATTAGTAACTGGGGCAACGGCTGGAATAGGCCGAGAAATAACTCTGGGGCTTATCAATAAAGGGTTTCAGGTGTTGGCTGTTGGCCGACGATCGGAGGCTTTAGAGGAATTGAAGAACGCCTTTCCAGAACAACTGCATACCTTTCAAGCCGATTTTAGCGACCTGAATCAGGTGAAGCGTCTGGCCCTTGAGTTCCCGTTTGAGAAACTGGATGTTTTGGTGCACAATGCTGGAGGAGCAAATGGTTCCCGGAAATTAGGGGTTCAGGGGCAGGAACTTACTTGGGTGGTTAATTACCTAAGTCCATATTTGTTAACCCAATTGCTGGAATCCAAGCTAATCAAAAGCCCTTCTGCACGGATTATTCACTTGGCAAGCACAGCACATTACCATGGAAGAATTGACTGGAATGACCTTCATGGCGCTAAAGGCTATTTCATTTTAAGGGCCTATGCTCAGTCTAAGCTGGCTCAAATTATGCACACCCGGCATTTGAGAACCCGTTGGAATCGGCCTGAAGACCCGAAGATTTACGCTGTTCATCCGGGTGTAGTTAAAACGGAGATTGGCAGTAAGAACAGCGCCGGCTGGATAGGGGCAATTTGGCACCTGATTACGTACCTTAAAGGCGTTTCTGTACAAAGGGGCGCTGACAATTCAGTCTGGTTGGCCACAATCATGCCTAATGATTTGCCAGCTTCGGGAAGTTATTTTCATAAACGGAGGGTTACCCAGCCTTCAGCTCAGGCAAAAAATGCGGTAGATGCAGAACGGTTATTTAATGAAACAGCCCATGAACTGGCTGAATTTTTAAACTAGGCAGCGCGATGGTTGATGCAACCTGCTGCATTGGGATAGGTCACAGATTCCAGTTCCAACCGAGCGAATCGGGGATTTCACCCATTTTAATTGCGCTTAATTCGGTAGCCAACTGATTTGCCTGTGATTCAAGACCAAGATCGGGCAGAGAATAATCTACTCCATTGATTCCAATGCATTCTATTGATGCGATGGTTGCCGCAGTTCCGGTTCCAAAAACTTCTTTAATTGAGCCATCGGCCAATCCTGTTTTCAAAAAATCCACAGAGATGGGCTCTTCTCGGGTTTCCCAACCACGGCGTCGCGACAAGGCCAGAATGGAGTCGCGTGTTACCCCAGCCAAAATGGTATTGCTGTCTAAGGGAGGAGTAATTAGGGTTCCGTTGTGCACAATAAAAAGATTCATTGTTCCCGACTCTTCAATGTAGGTATGGGTGGCAGAATCTGTCCAAACCAATTGCCTGTAGCCTTCTTTCTGGCCTAACATAGCAGGGAAAAGAGAGGCTCCATAGTTTCCTGCCGCCTTGGCAGTTCCTGTTCCTCCAGCAGAAGCCCTGGAATAATGTTGTTCAATTCGAACACGAATTCTGCCATCGTAATAGGAACCAACGGGGGAGGCAATAATCATAAATCGATAGGAATCCGATGCCTTAATGCCTAAATACGTTTCCGTCGCGAACAAAAATGGACGCAAATAAAGCGAATAGCCTGCCTTTCCATGCACCCAATCGGAATCAATGCTTAGTAAAGCTCTAATTCCTTCTAAAAAAAGGGATTCAGGCACCTCGGCCATGCACATTCTTCGAGCAGAGGCATTTAAGCGTTTGGCATTCATTTCGGGCCTAAAAACCCTAACCTGACCGTCGCTGCCTCGAAATGCTTTTAGACCTTCGAATATGCTTTGCCCATAATGAAAAGCTGATAAAGAGGGTTCTATGGAAATGTTTCCGTAAGGTTCTATTCGAAAACCGATCCATTTCCCATCCTCAAAGTCTGCACAGAACATATGGTCGGTAAACGTGCGTCCAAACATCAGTTGGTCCCAGTTTACCGAACTTAATTTGGAGGTTGGTCGCGGAAGAATGGATATGTCGGCAGCAGTAAGAACCATGTTAGAAAAGCGTTTTATTGGGTGCCCAAATATAGGAGATTATTGTTGGGACAGCCAAGAAAATGTTTGCTTAAAATCGGCTTTTAACCCAATTTAGATTCTTTCTTGCAGATTATATGGGGGTTGTAAATTTGGCAAGGTTGGAGAACGGGAGCTACTTAACCCTAATTCGTTGGCCTTCGCGAATAAAATCGGCATTTCTTAGCCGGTTCATTTTTTTGAGTTTCGAGATGGTGGTCCGGTATTTTCGGGCAATTGAGGAAAGGGTTTCGCCTGAGCGGACCCTGTGTGTTTTGGTTTTAACGACATGGGCTACGTGGTATGCCTCCCCCCCCTTTTCCTTTGACAACAATGATTTATCAAAATTCAATTCATTGGATTTAGCTTTGGGCCCCTCATCTGACCAATCCATTAAAAGAGCTGGATCCAATGCAAACCCGCCATAACGCACCTCAAAATGCAAATGGGGCCCGGAGCTTTTTCCTGTACTTCCGCCAAGGCCTAGGGGCTCTCCGGCCAAAACAACATCGCCTTGCTGAACGTCAATGCGGTCTAAGTGGCCATAAAGCGTTTCTAGACCATTAAAATGCCTAACCATAACACAATTGCCGTATCCACTGTGGTTGAATTTTGCATATCGAACCACCCCGTTCATAAGGCTCACTACGGTGTCCCCAACCTCCAAATGGGTATCCCAGCCCTTGTGCATATGCCCATTTCTAGGGCCGAAGCCATAGGTTAGATCCTCTCCGTGCCATGGGTAAATCAGGTTTTCGCCTTCTTCCAAAAGGACAAAATGAAGGCGTTGCGGCATCGTATCTAACCTAGTGGAATCTGGAAAAAGCTCTACATCATCCCAATGTAGAAACCAATCGGGCCGCCAAACCTGCAACTGGGAGCACAGGTTGCGTCGAGCGCTGGGCTGCAATTCAGGAATTAGTGCCGCTAATCGGCGGCGCAATGCCGATTCAGACAGGTTGGCTAAGCCTTCAAAATCAATGGGTTCCGTCCCCCAGTACCAACCCATTTCATTTTCTGTTTGCGCCAAAGCTTGTTCAGAATCTTGGGCATAAGCCGAAGAGTTTACCAAGCAAAACAGAAGCATAATTTGCCAAATAAAGACAGAAACGGGGCAAGAACTTTGGTGAGAAGTTTGAAAAGCCATGATTAAATATAGAAATTTGTTTTTCAAAAATACAAGAACGAAGCTTCCTTCTCTTTTCGTATTCTTAAAGTTATAAACATGCCAATTGGAATTGCGTTGACGGGTGCTACCGGACATTTAGGGTTCGTTCTGATGCCCCTTTTGTTGAAAAGGGGGTATCGGGTAAAGGTCTTGGTACGGAAGAAACAGCCTGATTTCCCTGGTATGGTGGAACAGATTGAAGGGGATTTGGACGACACTTCGGCCTTACAAAAATTGGCTGAAGGGATGACGGTCTTTATCCATTCTGCTGCCTTAATCTCTGTATCTGGAGATCCGTTTGGGCTTGTTCACAAAACAAATGTGGTAGGCAGTGAAAATGCAATGAGGGCAGCGAAACAATCAGGGGTTCGTCGGTTCATTTATATTGGTTCGGTTCACGCCTACCAGAATCGCCCACATCTTCTGCCCTTAAACGAGATGCGGCCGATGGTAAAACAGGGCGGCGCATACGACAAAAGCAAGTCTCAGGCTCAGCAATTGGTACTTAGCCAAAACGGTCCTGAATTCGAAACCTTGGCCTTATGTCCTACATCAATGATTGGCCCTCCAGATCTTAGGCCGTCTTTATTGGGCCAAGCAATAATGGATATAGCTTTAGGTAAAATTCCTGCTGTATTTCCTGGAGGGTTTGATTTTTGCGATGTCCGCGACGTTGCCAAAGCCGTAGCAAATGCGGTAGAAATGGGGCGAGGCGGTCAGGCATATTTGCTGGGAGGGAAGTGGTATAGCATGAGGGATTTTGGAGCCTGCATTGGAGAGGTCAGCGGCAAATCCATACGGTTGCCTGAACTTCCATTCTGGTTAGGCAAAATCTTGATTCCCGCCAGTAAAATATGGGCGAAAACATCGGGTCAAAAAACAGAATTTACGGCCGAGGCTCTGGACATTTTAAAATATGGCCCGCGGCAGGTATGCAGCATGAAAGCCCAAAACGAACTTGACTACCATTGCCGCGAATTAAAGGAGACGCTAAAAGATACGCTAGATTTTTTTCGCAATCCTAAGGCTTGATTTACGCCACACCAATTTGCCGAACAAACTCCTATGCGGCAAGCGAAAACACCAAAGAAAAAAGAACCTGTCCTTGAAAAATCCATTTCAAAAACGCGCATTTTTGTTGGGTTAAAATCATGCTTAAAAAGTTAATGCACGTCCCACAAAAAAACTCTGTATTTTTAAGACATGAAACGATTGCTACGGATTCTTTTAGGCATACTCTTGGCTCCTATTCTTGCCTTTGCCCTTTTCTTGCTTGCTTTTACCCTGCTAGATTATCGACCCGATGCACAGGAAGAGCTCAAATTGAACGGCAATGCCTCAACCAAATTGTACGCCGACACCCTATCCATACTCACTTGGAATATTGGCTACGGGGGGCTTGGAGCAGAACAAGATTTCTTTTTTGATGGGGGGCTCGACGTTCGGCCCAACGCCGAAATGTCGGCCTACTATTTGAATGGCATTTTGGGCTTTTTGGCCTCGCAAAGAGGCGTTGATGTGCTTATGCTGCAAGAGGTAGATAAAGATTCCCGACGCAGTTATTATACCGACCAAGAAGCCGAGATTCTAAAAGCATTGCCAGGATACGCATCGTCTTTCGCATACAATTACAAAACGCTGTTTGTTCCTGAACCCTTGCGCGAGCCGTATGGAAAATGCATGGCGGGACTTATGACCTTAGGTCGAGTGGCGCCAGCCGAAGCCCGTCGGCATGCCTTGGCCCCCGACGCCGACTGGCCCATTGGCTTGTTTATGTTGGACCGTTGTTTTATTAGCTGGCGGTATCCCGCTTATTTTTCGGATGGAAAAGACTTGGTTTTGATTAATCTCCACCTGTCGGCCTACGACGACGGCACAGTTAAAAAGCAACAAATGGACAGTTTGGCAGCATACCTTCGAGCCGAATATGCGCTTGGGAATCGGATTGTAGCTGGTGGAGATTGGAATCAGCTGGCACCTGGGTCTCAGGAGCAGGAGTTGGGCATTCCGGTTCCGGTTCCCTTTCCAGATGCTGGATGGAACTGGGCTGCCGCTGCAGCATCGACAAACCGAGATCTTTCTACCGGATACCAGCCTGGAATTACCCGAGAACAAACCATAGATTTTTTCCTTCTCTCGCCCAACCTTAAAGCGGTTGAGGTGAAAGGAATGAACCAGACTTTTGCATTTTCAGACCACGAACCCGTTCTGCTTCGGGTTTGCGCTAAGTAAAGATTTTTTTTGCAAGAAAACTTGGTTTAATCAGAAACAATAGACAAATTAAGTGGCCCTTTTTTGCCATTTTTTTTGTCTTTTTTGTGCATCTAAATTTACATTCCCATTTTAGTTTGTTGTACGGCGTACATAGCCCTGAAGCTATGCTTCAAGGCCTGGCTGGGCGTGGAATATCTCAAGCCGCCCTGACCGACATCAACAGCAGTTCGGGTATGGCCGACTGGTTGCGTCTAGCACCTCAATTTAATATTCATGCTGCTGTAGGTATCGATTTTCGCGAAAACAAAGGCCTCTACAGGCGTCAGCTCTATCTGGCCTTAGCAAAAAACAACGAAGGGCTATCGCAAATCAACGCCTTACTCAGCGAACACCTTTGCCAAGGAAAAGCCATGTTAAACCGGCCCACAAACCTAGACCAGGCGCACATTGTGTACCCTTTTCGCGAAATGCCCGAACACATAGTTCTGGCCGAAAACGAATGGATAGGCGTTCGGGAAAAAGACCTAGGTATGCTAACCCATTCTGTGTGGAGAGACAGTCCAAAATTGGTCATTCTTGCTGGGGGCGATTTTCGCTGCCGCGAAGACCACCACCTACACCGTTTGTTGCGAGCCATTGACACCAACGAACTGCATAGCCGCCTGCCCGCAGATTGCCTTGCAGACCCAGAAGAAAGGCTTCAGTCCCAGAGCGAAATCTGCCATGCCTTTCGGCACCATCCTGAACTTATTTTAAATACCCGAGAACTGCTGGAAAGTTGTCAGGTTGACTTGGAATTCGGAAAAAATAAAAACCGAAAACGCTTTGGAAAAAATCCCCGAGAAGACTTCCGACTGCTCTACAGCCAAAGCTATGCAGGGCTGCATGAACGCTATAGCCCAGCCAACAAAGTCAGCGTTGAGCGGTTAGAAAAAGAGCTCCACATGATTGAAAACCTAGGCTTCACTTGTTACTTCTTGATTGCCTGGGACATGATACGGTTTGCAAAAGAACAAGGCTTTTTCCATGTGGGCCGAGGCAGTGGAGCCAACAGCCTAGCAGCGTACTGCCTAGGCATTACCGATGTTGACCCCATTGAATTGGACCTGTATTTTGAGCGTTTTATCAACCCATACCGTGCCAATCCTCCTGACTTTGACTTGGATTTTTCGTGGAAAGACCGCGACACTGTTTTAGACTATCTATTCCAAAAATACCCCCCCGGACATACGGCATTGATTGCCACCTACCAAACCTTTCAGGAACGTAGAGCCCTTCGGGAATTGGCCAAAGTGTTTGGCTTACCTGAGTCGGAATGGGAAAGTGCATTAAATACTGAAAATCAGGACCCGATTCACCGTGCTATTCGGCATTTTGCGGCTCGACTTAAGGACATGCCCTCCCACCTTAGCATCCATGCTGGTGGAGTTTTAATTTCAGAAAAACCCCTGAGCTATTTCTCGGCCCTTCAACGTCCGCCTAAAGGCTATCCTATGGTTCAATTTAGCATGCTTGAAGCCGAAGACCTAGGACTGTATAAGTTCGATGTTTTAAGTCAGCGGGGCTTGGGGCATATCCGCGACTGCATTGAAATGATTCGGAATAAACAGGATAGCCTTGTTCCCATTCGCAATTTAGAACAGCTAAAGGCCGACCCTAAAGTGCAAACCCTGATTGAAACCGGCAATACCCTTGGCTGCTTTTACGTAGAATCACCAGCCATGCGCATGTTGCTTCAAAAGCTTAAGGCCAAAACGTATACCGACCTAGTGGCGGCAAGCTCAATCATTCGCCCAGGTGTAGCAAGGTCTGGCATGATGCGGGCCTACATCGAACGATTTCACCAGCCCGATTCCGTGGAATACATTCACCCCCTAATGGAAACCCTTTTGAAAGAAACCTTCGGAATTATGGTATACCAAGAAGACGTCATCAAGGTTGCCCACCACTTTGCGGGGTTAAGCCTTGCCGAGGCCGACGTACTTAGGCGAGGGATGTCGGGAAAATTTCGAAGCCGAGAAGAGTTTGCGCGCATCCGAGACCGCTTTTTTGAATGCTGTGCAGAAAAGGGCCATCCCAGCGAAATTGCACAAACCGTATGGGCCCAAATGGAAAGTTTTGCCGGATATTCATTTTCTAAAGCTCACTCCGCTTCGTATGCTGCCGAAAGCATTCAAAGTCTTTATTTGAAAGCCCACTTTCCGATTGAATTTATTGTTGCTGTAATCAACAATTTCGGTGGATTCTACCGCACCGAGATTTACCTACACGAAGCCCGTATGGCTGGAGCTCGCATTGAAAGACCTTGCTTAAAAAACAGCCATTGGCTAACCCGACTCGACGGAACAACCATTTGGCTTGGCTTTATACACATCAAAGGCATAGAAGAACAGGTCGTTTACCGACTTATGGAAGAACGGAACCACAGAGGTGATTTTCAGAACTTAGCAGACCTTCAATCCCGCACAGGCATAAGCTCCGAGCAGCTGGATTTGTTGATTCGCTCCGATGCTCTTCGGCATTGGAGCCTAGGCTGGAAGGCCTTGCTTTGGCAATCGGTCGCATTGCCCAGGCAATGCAAAGGGGCCCAGCCTTTGCTCTTTGAGCCCCCCGGCTGCCCCGAGGTCATGCCCGATTTGCATTACGGGTCGAAAGACCGTGCCCTACAAGACATCGAACTGTTTGGGTTCACGGTCGATTCGCTGTTTGCTTTAGCCCCACCAACCTCCTTCAACCCTTTGCCCGCGCGCTTTTTTGCAAGCCATCTGGGCCATGAAATTCAAACCGAGGGCTATTTGGTTACCGTTAAACCAACCCGAACAACACAGGGCGACCGCATGTTCTTTGGAACTTTTATTGATCGAGAAGGCGAGATTATTGATACGGTTCATTTTCCTCAAGTTGCGGCTCGATATCCATTTCGCGGTTCAGGAATATATGTGCTTCAGGGAAAAGTTTCCGAAGACTTTGCTGTGCCACAATTGGAAATCACCTACATGGTAAAGGCCGGTTGGCATACCCTATAAAATGACCAAAAACAAAGACAGAACTGCATGCGTGAATAACGGCAAAAAAAATGCCGACATACGTCGGCATCAAAACAATACTTCTTGGCAGTTATGCTACTCCCACGGGGTCTTTCCCTGAGAATGGAGCCTTCTTTTTCTTTTTCCGTGGGGGCAAAGGTTCGCTCATCAACTCAGCTATCAATTCAGATTTTGTTGGGCGGGCTTTTCGATCTGTGGCCTGCGGCCTTTCGCGTGGCTTATCGGTTATGGTAAAGGCACGGCCAGAATTCCCTGCACGGCCGGTACGGCCAATTCGGTGAATATAGCTGTCGTAGGTGCGTGGGATTTCAAAATTAATCACATCGGTAACCAACGGAATATCCAAGCCTCGAGCGGCCACATCGGTAGCTACCAGCACCCTGATTTTCCCTTTTCGGAAACTTTCCAGCGCTCGATTGCGGTAAGCCTGGCTTTTATCTCCATGGATTTCATCGGCACGGATACCCGCCTCTTTTAAGCGTTGGGTGATTCGGCTCACACCCCTCTTGGTTTCAGAAAAAAGCAAAACCTTTTCGCCTGCCTGTTCCTTTAACAAACGAATTAGCGTTCCATGCCTCCCGATGTTTTCGTCTACAAAAACAACAGCCTGCTCAACCTGGTCGCTGGGAGAACTCCCCGAATTCACCTGAACCCTTACGGCATCGCCGGGTTGAATTCGCCGAATCTCAGGCTCGATTTTCCCTTGAACCGTGGCACTGAACAACAAGGTTTGAGCGCGTTCTGGCATGGCATCTGAAATCAAATGTACGTCTTCCACAAAGCCCATGTCAAGCATGCGGTCAAATTCATCTAGAATAAACGTATTGAACCCACGCAAATCCAAATAGCCTCGTTCCAGAAGGTCCATTAGACGACCGGGTGTACCAATTAAAATTTCGGGTTTGCGATTTAGGTGACGCAAGTCGTTCATAATGTCGGTTCCACCCGTAAAACAAGCCGTTTTAATGGAGGTTCCATTGATAAGGGCGGCGGCATGGGTTCCAATTTGAGTTGCCAATTCGCGGGTTGGTGAAATAATCAATACCCTGATTTGGGGTTCATTGGTTATTTTTCTTTGCAGCAAGGGAAGCAAAAATGCGATGGTTTTTCCAGAACCCGTCCGAGCCAAGCCAATCACATTTTCTCCCGCCAAAACAGGATTCCAGGTGTTCTCCTGAATTTCGGTCATTTGATGGATGTTCTGCTTCTGAAGGTTGCGCAGCAAGCGGTGATGAAGACCCGTTTCCTCAAAGGTTCGGGTTTCAATCACGGGCCGCTCCTCTGGAGCCACCGCGCTTTTTGTTAACATCGCTACCGAGATGTTCTCCCTGTCATCAAATTTCTTTTTTCGATTTTTTGAGCCGGAATTACCGCGCCCTTTTGAATATGATCCCCCGGACTTTCCCGAAGAATAACGTTTTTCTACCATATGTGTCTGTTTTTATTCCTGCCGGATTTGATCGACTCTGCTTCAAACTTAAACGCTATCCGTCGAAAGAAAAGAAAAACAGGCGGCAGAAAACTGATTTAGGCCTCAAAGATAGGGTTATTTTCCGAATAACCCATGAACATTAGGGAAAAACCTAAATTGGAATCGATGCAACTGGATCTGTAAAAGGGCCAAGACCAACGGAAATGGTCAAAAAAAAAGCCGACACTAGGTCGGCCTTTCAATTTTTTTGCTTGTTGATTAGGCAGCAGGAGCAACCTCAGCAGCAGCAGTAGTGTCAACAGCAGTAGTGTCAACAACTGGAGCCTCTTCAACAACAGCAGTTGTGTCAACAGCGGTTGAATCAACAGCAGGAGCTTCTTCAGTAGCGCCTCCGCCGCAAGCAGCTAAGAAAGCTACTACAGCCATAGATAAAAGAACTTTTTTCATGGTTAAAATTGTTAATGGTTTGTTAATGGCGTCAAAGGAAAGAAAAAAAACAATACCAACCAAAGGCTTAAATTAAAAAATGCAAAAAATTTACCTAATCTTTACTTTATGAACCATTTTGAAGAAAAACAGCGCTTCCGTCAATGGTGGATTTGGGTTATTTTATTGATGCCTTCTGTGGGGGTGGTGGTTGGATTGGCATTTGAACACAAATCAACCGCACACCATTCAACCGATTCCCTTTTGGGCCTAGCGATTCTATTGCTTGTTGGTTTGGCTCTGCTCCTTGTTCGCCTTGATACTCGAATTGAGCCAAGTGGAATTTCGGTCAGATTTTATCCCTTTCACCTTAAATTCAAAAGGTTTTCTTGGGACGAGTTGGAGTCGGTTCATGTACGCAAATACAATCCGATTGGAGAATTTGGGGGCTGGGGCTACCGAAGTTGGGGAGGTAAAAAGGGAAATGCCTGGAATATTTCGGGGAACAAAGGCATACAATTGAAATTTAAATCGGGCCGCGAATTGCTTATAGGGACTCTAAAACCAGAACAGGTTGAAGGTTTTTTGCTGGAATTGGCTAGAACATCCCCCCATTTAAATATTCCCATAATTGAAGGGAAAGGGTAATTAAGATGTCATTTTGTAAGTTTACTTTTACATTTACACGACCTTACATCATTATTAACTCTGAATCATGAAGCGCTTTCTTTTTGCAACTATTGGCTTATTTTTCATGCACACTGCCCTTTTTTCACAGGGTGGCGGAGCTGGATTTTTTCATTTAGGCGGGGCAAGGATTGCAGGAATACCGTCCTCATCCTTTTTGCCTGCAGGAGCTCCTGACCTATCAGAAAACCACCTTTCTGTGGGCGGAAGCGGGTACTTCCTTTTTCGAAAATGGATGGTTGGATTGGAAGGAAATGGGGGTATGGCGGCCGAAAGTCGCATGGACACGTTGGGAATGGGTCGATCTTTCGGCACCTTTCAACTTCAAGGTGGCTACGCGCTGGTTAACAATCCCCGCCTAAAAGTATTCCCACTCTTGGGCTTGGGGGTAATGCAAAACAACCTTCGTGTTAGGCATATTCCAACCACTCCGCTCGATTTGTCTGGCTTGACCGCAAATTATGCCCTTCAAGAAATTCAATTTCAACAAACCAATTATGTAGCCTCGCTCACCTTGGGATTGGATTATGTTTTGAACCGCTCTAAAGAAAGCAGTTCTGGGGGCTGGATGTTGGGACTGAGGCTGCAATACTTGGCCGGCTGGCCCGACAAAAACTGGACCGTGTCAGGAAACACCCTAAGCAGCGCCCCTTCTGCTTCGCCCCAAATGCTATCCTTAAGCATTCTAGTTGGCGGAGGAGCTTTTAGGAATTAAGGGAATTATTTGGAATTCTCGCCCTTTAGCCAACGCCAAAACGCCCTCCTTTCTTCCTTGATTAAAATGGGCTTCCACATCTCCTTGTACCAAGGGGAAGCCCCCGAGAGGCTAAGATCGGATTTTTGCTCATTTGAATCAGGTGCAGATTTGTTCCACATTTCGGCCCCTTCCAATCCTTGCAAAGCATCGGCCAAATCAAAATGGGATTTGGCTTGCTGGGCTCGGCCCTTTTTTTCAAAAATCATACCCAGGTTGTTGTGGGTAATGGCATCAGAGGGGTCTAACTCCAAAGCTTTTTCGTAATCAGAGGCGGCTCCTTCAATATCGCCAAGCTTTTCACGAACAAAGCCCCTAGATGCATACCGATACGGATTTTGCTTTTCCAATTCAACCGCAGCATCTAGGTCTAAGATGCAAAGAGCCTTTTTACCCAAATGAAGAAAAACAACCGCGCGCTCTGCCAACAAATCCGGATTCTCCGGAAACACATCTAAGCCCCGGCTTAAAACGGTCAAGGCCTCGCTATGCCAATTCAACCTGCTTAAACTCATTCCACGAAAAAGGAAGGCTTCATAATCGTCATCTGTAACGCCGTCGAGCAAATCAACCACCCTTTGAAATTCTTTTTCCTGAAACAATCGGTGAATTTGCTCTTGAACTGATTTAAACGGCTTTTTCATAAAATAAAGGTATTGATTGCGGCAAGGCCCGAAATGTAAAAAAGGTGAAATGAAGGTTCAAACAAATTAAAATTTCCTTAATCTGAACATCGGATTTGCTATTTTTGTTGATGTATAAGCCATGATAAAAAAAGAACTTAAATCGAGCAACAGCATTGGGCGGCCTTCAGAACGCCTTCAATTGCATCCATTAAAAACCCTGCTGTTTTTTTGCATGGCGGCCAGTGGTTTGCTTTTTTTGGTCATGATGTCGATGTACACAGCACAACGCTTTCATGGCCCAAACGCCAAGCTAGCCATAGAGCTTCCCAAGTTCTTTGTGTTGAGCACTATGTGCATGGTTGCCTCTTCGGTGCTTCTTAGTTATGGAAAAAAGGCGTTTTATCAGGAACACTTAAAACGGGCTCTTTTATTTTCTATTGGCGCCTTTGCTCTTGGGGTTGCATTTTTGTTTTGCCAGGCTTGGGGTTGGATGGAATTTTTCTCCTTAGGGTTTGGTTTCCCAACTGTAAATGTGGCAAGTTCGTATGTGTATGTAATTAGTGGATTGCATTTTGCCCACATGATCGGTGGAATTTCTGCCTTAGGGTTGATGATTTATCAACATTCAAAGGTACTTGGTGACCCGGTTAAAGAACTCATCTTTTTCACAAATCCCTTTGAAAAAACCAAGATTGATTTGGTAGCCACCTACTGGCATTTTACCGATGTAGTTTGGTTGGTCTTGTTCGTTTATTTCTTATTGACCTTCTAATTTGGGGGAAATGAACGAACACCTAAACCCCAATTCAGACCGATTAAACCAAAATGAAAAAGAGCTAGAGCAAACGTTAAGGCCCTCGGCATTTCAAGATTTTTCAGGGCAAGACAATGTGGTTTCGAACCTTCAAATTTTTGCTCAAGCGGCAAGGGAACGCCAAGAGGCCTTAGACCATGTTTTGCTTCATGGGCCCCCGGGCTTAGGAAAAACAACCTTGGCGAATATCATTGCGAACGATTTGGGAGTTGGCATTAAAATTACCTCGGGTCCGGTACTTGAAAAGCCAGGCGATTTAGCCGGTTTGCTTACGAATCTTGCCCCGAAAGACGTGCTGTTCATAGACGAAATACATCGGTTGAATGCTACGGTAGAGGAGTATTTGTATTCCGCCATGGAAGATTTTCGGATTGATATATTGATTGACTCTGGCCCCAGCGCTCGTTCGGTTCAAATTGCGCTTCACCCCTTTACCCTAGTTGGCGCCACCACCCGAAGCGGGCTTTTAACAGCCCCCTTGCGGGCCCGATTTGGCATCAATGCTCGGCTTCAATATTACTCTGCAAGTATTTTATCTGGAATCATAAAACGGTCTGCCGGCATTTTGGGTCTTACTATTTTTGACGACGCGGCAGAAGAAATCGCACGAAGAAGCCGAGGAACACCTAGAATCGCAAATGCCCTTCTACGTAGGGTACGTGATTTTGCCCAAATTAAGGGCAATGGAAGCATAACGCATGATATTGCTAGAATCGCATTGTCGTCTCTTAATGTGGATGCCTATGGCCTTGATGAAATGGACAACCGGATTTTAAGTTCAATGATCACCAAATTTAAGGGCGGACCCATTGGGCTTACAACCATAGCTACGGCCGTAGGCGAAGATTCCGGCACCATTGAAGAGGTTTATGAACCTTATTTGATTCAAGAGGGCTTTTTAGCCCGAACCCCGCGCGGTCGCGTGGTAATGGAAAAGGCCTACCGGCATTTGGGATTCCCCTATCAGCCCGGAGAGAATTTACCTGGGCTTTTCGACAGCCATGACACGCTCTGAACTTTTAAGCTACCGCTCGTCGGTGGTAAAAAAGCGCGCCATGGATTTAGGATTTTATGGCTGCGGAATTTCTGTGGCGGGCTTTTTAGAAACAGAAGCCCCACGGCTAGAAAATTGGCTTTTAAAAAACAAACATGGGAAAATGGCCTATATGGCTAACCATTTTGACCTTAGATTGGACCCCACGAAATTAGAGCCGGGAACAAAAACGGTGGTTTCTTTGCTGTACAATTATTTTCCGGGGCACCAAAAAACAACCGAGGAAGATGCGCCCAACCTAAGTCGATATGCCTTGGGAGAAGATTACCATTTTGTGGTTAAACGAAAATTGTTGGAATTCACGGAACAGGTTCAAGATGCTTTAGGCCCTTGTGCAGGAAGGGTTTTTGTGGATTCTGCTCCAGTCCTTGAAAAGGCTTGGGCGGCGAAAGCCGGCCTGGGATGGGTTGGAAAAAACAGCAACCTAATTTCTCCCAAAAAAGGAAGTTATTTTTTCTTGGCTGAATGGTTGACCGATATGGAAATGGCGGCAGACAATCCAATTCCCGACTATTGTGGCGATTGCACTCGATGCATCGATGCCTGCCCCACCCAAGCCATTGAACCCTATTCCGTGGATGGAAGCAAATGCATATCTTATTTCACAATAGAATTAAAGGAGGCCATTCAGGGCGTAGAACCCCATGTTTTTAAAGACTGGATGTTTGGCTGCGACATTTGCCAAGAGGTTTGCCCCTGGAACCGGTTTTCTGAACCTCACACCGAAACGGCCTTTTTACCTAAACCCGATTTGATTCAGATGAGTCGAAATGAATGGAAACAAATGACCCAAGAAACCTTTCAAAGGGTGTTTTCAAAATCTGCCATCAAACGGGTAGGGTACAAAGGGCTCATGCGCAACATTGAATTCTTGGATTCCTGTAAAAACAAGGAAAAAGGAAGTCTTTAAGGCAGTTCCGGGTAAAAAAATCGGCGAGAAAACCAGGGGCCGACACGACTCCAAATGTAAGCCACTATCAAATTAAAAACCACCAAAAATTGGTGATTTTGCCATGATTCCCCCCAAAAAATCAAGGCCTGCCAACCCATATCCCGATGCTGAATACTAAGAATGGCAACGGGCAAGGTAACCCAAATTGCCAAGCCCTTTGCCGATAAAAGGGGCAAGGGTATTTTGTACCAAAAATAGGTGGCAATTACCGAGGTAACCCACATTAAAACCAAGTGAAACAGCATAAAAAGCGCCACATTCGGGCCATGAAGGTCTATTCCCCCAATGGCATTCGAAAACAACCCATACGCCCCAGCCAGAAAAAGGTAGCTCACCAAAAATCCTAATGCCAATTGCTTTGTCACTGTATGTTACGATTTTAGGGGGTAAAATATAAACCGGGCTTCATCTAAATCCTCAGGCACAACAAATAAACAGCAATGCGTTTCAACAGGTTTATAGGTGGCAATAAACGATTTTGCTTTTTCGATTGGAATAACTCCCTTTTGAATAAAATCTTCGGTGGTGGCAACATAAAGGCTAAACCCATGGCTTTCTTCTGAAGACTCCGAAAGCAAAGTGCCTAAACCAAACGGCAGGGCAGAAAAAACGTAAATTGGATACTTACTGATGTCCTTTTTTATCACCAGATTTAGCGATTCCTGAACAATGGGCAAAAAAAACGAAAAGGCATCCTGGACCTTACTTAAGTAGGATAGGGGCTCATTCATTATGCAAAGGTACAAATCAAACCCGTTTGTAGAAAAGGAGTTCCCTTGAATTTAGAACTTAAACCAAGAAGATTGGCAACAAAAACGGCACATCAGAGTTGGGGCTCAAGTGGATCACTTCACAAGGTCGTACAACATGTCCAATTTAGGCGACAAAATAATTTCAGTTCGGCGGTTACGGGCTTTGTTTTCAGGAGTATCGTTGGGGGCCAAGGGGCTGAACTCACCCTTACCGCTTGCGGTAATCCGACTGCGGTTAACACCCCCCTCTTTTACCAAAATCCGGACAATTGAGGTTGCACGCAACACCGACAAATCCCAATTGTCTTGTAGGTTCTGTGCTGGCTTCATGGGCACATCATCGGTGTGGCCTTCCACCAAAATCTGCAAGGTTGTATCGGCATTAAGCGCCTGCCCAAGTTGAGTTAATGCCTTTTTGCCGTTTTCGGCTACAGCCGTTGAACCCGAGGCAAACAGCAATTTTTCAGACAAAGAAACATAGACCTTTCCATTGCGCAACTGCACCGACAATCCTGCACCCTCGTACGATTTTAATGCTTTGGCAACGGTAGACCTCAACGCTTGCATTTCACGGTCTCTGCGCGCCAAAATTTCTTCCAGCTCATTCAACCGAGCAATCTTGGCCATAAGTGCCTTTTCCAGGGACAAAACAGAATCCTCCCTTTGCAGCAATTGGCTGCGGGCATCCCTAAGCTGATTCATCATCTCAGTGGCTTCAGATTCCCTGCCTTTCAAAAGTTTTCTGTAATTGTCCTCCAACATTTGATTTTGCTTTGATGCTTCCTGAAAAGCATGCTGCAAGCGCCTAAACTGACCGCCTGTTTCTAAGGTGTCGGCCCTTAATACAGCAACTTCTTCGGTTAACTGTGCATGGCTTACCCTTAAATTCCCTAATTCACCGGATTGGTTCGCCGACAAAGCCAACAAACTGTCGGACATTTTTTGCAAGGCAAGTTTCTGCATTTCCATTTCTTTAAATTGCCTTGAAGAAACACAACCACCAAGCCCTAGGGTTAACACAACAAACAGGTTAATAAAACGCATACTACATCTTTTATACCCCAAAATTATCCACTAACCCAGCCCCAATTCGCCATCTGCCACAAGGTTATTAACATTCCCTAGTTAATGTACCTTCAATCAAAATTGTTTTTTCCCTTTGCTCTATTATCTAAAAATGCCATGAGCCAACCGCAAATAAAGAAAAACGGTTAGCGCTAGGCAGATTAAACCCAGTGCGAGTATCAAACTACGCCCAAGACCTTGGCGCTTCCCTTGAAACTCCATCAGGCCCCTCTCGTTCAAATTAGCCTTGGCTGGCGTTTGCTGTAAAATTGAAAGAAGCAATAGGCCATCGAAGTTGTTTTCGGCTAAAAACTCAAGCGCTCCTTTTGCCACGGAATTGTGGGGCTTAACCTCCTGCAATTGCCCCTTAAGCCAATTTGTTGAACCGGGCCTTTCCAAACTCAGCTGGGCAAGTTCGACAATTTCAGGTAAGCTAATGGTCCTCATCTAAACTCGGTTATTTGGTATAAAACCTCCAGATTAAAGCAAGCCACATTTTGTTCTATCCTTAAACCCGGCACAAAAAAAATCAAGGAAAAACATAAAAGAATCTAACCTGTACCTTTTTGAAAATCAGGTTAAAGATAAAATTTTATTTGAACAATGAAATTTAAATGCAGTTCCTTACTGTCGAGAGGAAAGACAGGCTGTGCCCAAAATTTGCTTTCGTAAAACAGGGCCAAAAAGGGTGCTGTCGTGGGTGCCGGCCACACTTCCGGTTACCCAATAAAATCCTTCAGGCAGCCTGCCCTTTATCCGTTGAACTATCAAAAAAACCATGTGTTTCCGTTTAGCAGACAAGGGAATTGGTTTGCCATGGGGACCAAGAACAGGTGCCCCATTTACGGTTAGGCAGGTTGAATCTGTCGCACAAAATCCAATGGAATCACCCGGCAGACCAACCACCATTTTAAGCAAGGGGATTTTGGGGTTCCCGCCTTTGGCAATGATGGCGAAATCCCCATAATTTAAAGGCATTTCACCGCTTTTATCCAGCTTTAAATCCAAACTGTCGCCCGGCTCAATCCAACCGCGCATAGAGGTGCCAATCAGGGCTACTTTTTGCCTGTTTGGGAACGACAATTCAGCAGATTGGCCCAAAATGGACTGACCAAAGCCCAAACCAAGGGAAATGAACACATGCAAAACCCATCTTAACATTGATTAAAAGTAGACATTGTTGGGCAAACCACGCTATTTGATTATACCAAAGCCAGTAAGCTCTCGTTTCATGTTTACTATAACAAAATCTCTTGTACTTTTACCGAAATGAAGCCATTCAACCCCCTTTCTCGTTTAAAAAATCCATGGGTTTCTGCTCTGGCAGGAGGAACCATGGCCTTGTTGGCATTTGGATTTGGGCAATCCTTCGAAATTTCTAAGAATCTGGAAATTTTTTCAACCCTAATGCGGGAACTAGACACCTATTATGTTGATCCCATTAGTCCTGGAACCCTGACCGAGTCGGCCATTGAATCTATGCTTGAATCGCTTGACCCCTACACCACCTTCATTCCTGAATCTGAAATTGAAAACCACCGAATGAGCACAACAGGTCAATATGGTGGTATTGGTGCTGTGGTTCGAAAATTTGGACGCTACATTACCATTGTTGAACCCTACGAAGATACCCCGGCACAAACAGCTGGAATGCAGCCCGGCGATAAAATGGTTAAGGTAAATGGAACCTCGGTTATTGATTTGAATACGGACGATGTTGTTAAATTGCTTCGGGGCGCTCCCGGAACCACTGCCCAAATTGAATTAATTCGTCCTGGAGAAGAAAAGCCGGTGCTTGTTAATGTGGTACGCCAAGAAATTAGAATGAAAAATGTGGCCTACTCAGGCATGTTGAATTCCAAAACTGGCTTTATCAAATTAACCGGATTTACCCCCAACGCCGGAGTTGATGTGCGAAATGCAATGCAAGAACTTAAAAAATCAAACCCGGAATTAAATGCAATGGTGCTTGACCTTAGGGGAAATCCTGGAGGTTTGCTTCGGGAAGCCATATCGGTTGTAAACAACTTTGTACCTAGGGGCGAGTTGGTGGTTACCACCAAGGGCAAAGTAACCGAATGGAATAAAGCCTATCGAACTTTGGGCGATGCCCTTGACGCCGATATTAAATTGGCCGTACTTGTTGACCGACGTTCCGCATCGGCTTCTGAAATTGTCTCAGGAACCATTCAAGATTTAGACCGCGGAGTGATTATTGGACAAAGAACCTTTGGAAAAGGTTTGGTGCAATCTACCCGAACCTTGGTTTACAATACCCAATTAAAGGTTACAACCTCCAAATACTACATTCCCAGTGGCCGCTGCATTCAGGCCCTTGATTATTCAAACCGAGATGCCTCGGGAAAGGTAAAAACCATACCCGATTCGTTGCGAAACGCATTTAAAACCAAGTTGGGCCGGCAGGTAAAGGACGGGGCTGGGGTTCAACCTGACCTGCCATTACCCAGTCCAAAAATGTCAAAAATCTTAGTGGCTTTGGTTCAAAAAGACCTGATTTTTGAATTCGCCAATCTGTTTTATCGGCAAAATCCCCGATTGACCGATACCGCCAATTTTAAAATAGAGCCCAGCACCTACGCGCAATTCATGGAGTTTTTAAAAGACAAGGAGTATGGCTACGAAACCGAAAGCGAAAAAGCCCTGGCTACCTTTAAAGAAACGGCAGTACGGGAACGCTATTTTGACCGAATCAATGAAGAATACGAACAATTGCTTAACAAGAAAAAATCCGTTAAAAGGAAAGACCTTTCTATGTTTCAAAATGAAATTTCACGCTACCTGCGCATGGAAATCGTTAGTCGATACGGATACCGCCGGGCCAGAATTCGTTCCTCCCTGCTGGACGACCCCATCGTTTTGCAGGCAATAGAAATTCTGCAAGACGAAAAACGCTACCGCTCCATTCTTTCTCCTGGCTTCAAAATTCCAGACGCCCTTGAAGCAGACCAAAGCACCGAGGAAGACGAACTGTTGCCTGAAAACGAATAAGCTAAACCATGCAGGACCTGTACATCTTTGTACCCAAAAAAAGTCCCAGGTCTGTTTATTCATTTAAACTCATTTTTTCTTGCCTACTTGCCGATTCATTTAGCCTTCACTTGGTTTCGAACTGGAAGGTGTTTCTAGCTTTTAAAGGCCCAAAAATATCGTACGGTAAAGCGGGTGCCGATTCTGCCTTGTTCATTCCCAACTGTGGATTTTTAGATGAAACCAGCTTTAGGGATTTTGTGCCCGAAATAAAAGGTCAAGGTGAAAATACCATTCTTTTTCCAATAGACCAGCAGGCCGATTTAAACTATGATTTGCCCGCCGCGGTCTTTTATTTAGCCAGCCGATACGAAGAATACAACCACCATGCTCCCGACAAGCACGGACGATTCAGGTCGGCAAACTCGTTGGCATCTCAATACCAGTTCCTAGACTGGCCTATTGCCCACATTTGGGCCGACCAACTGCTTCAATTGCTGCTTCAAACGTTCCCTTCCTTAAAAAAACCCAAGAAAAAATTCGATTTTCTAAGTACCATGGATATTGACAATGGCTTCAAATACCGGGGAAAACCACTGTGGCGAAACCTGATTGGCCTTTGCCTGGACTGCATTAAATTACGGGGCGATGCCGTTCGACACCGCTTTCGGCTGCTCTTTTTAAATAAACCAGACCCCTACGACAACTACCGTTGGATTCGACGTCAAGCCAAACGAAATAAGGTAAGCGTTCGCCTTTTTGTTTTGCACTCTAAAAAAGGAAAATTCGACCATGCTGTTGAACCTCAGCACCCCGCATACACCGAACTGCTTCAAAAAGTGAAGAAAGTAGGCCGAGTCGGGCTGCACCCTTCCTACCTGTGTTTGGACGAACCTGGCCGTCTTATTTCGGAAAAAACAGGCCTGCAAAGCAAATTGAAACGCCAAAGAATGCTCCATGTTCGGAGGCATTTTTTGAGGTTCAACCTTCCTCATAGTTTTCGCCAAGCTTACGAAGTAGGATTTAGGCATGAACATTCCATGGGATATTCAGACGCCATAGGTTTTAGAGCTGGAATATCGGTTGCATACCCTTTCTTTGACCTAGAACGGAACCGACAGCTGCCTTTAACCATTCATCCATTTGCGGTAATGGAAACCGTTTTCCGATTTTACAGCCACGATTCGCCCGAATTGGCTCTTTCAAAAATCGAACTGCTGATGCGCAGAGTGCATAAATACGGTGGGCGGTTCATTAGCGTTTGGCATGACCGTTCATTTTGCCAAGAATCCCCAAACCGGTCTTGGGCAGAATTGTACCGAAGCCACCTTGAATTGGCCCAGGAACTTAAATCTGGGAATTAGGTTCTACAGAACCTACCTGGAATGCACTATCAACCTTTTTTTATGCGTTGGCCCTGCGGCAGGGATTGAAGGGAGTTGCCCGCAATGGCAGCGGGCGGGGCTGCGCGCGGCGGCAGGAGCGACCTTGGGAGCTACCTGCCGCCCGCTGCAGCCCAGCCCGCTGACAGCGGACAACCCCTGAAAGCCCGGCTGCCGCCCACCCTATTCACCCTTGAATGGCCATGCCAAACCATGAACATGTTGTTTTGATGCCCCATTCCCAACTAAAAGGGGCCGGGCAACCGCCAATTTAGCCCGTTAACAACTACTCCGAAATCAGCATTTTAAAGCCCTTGCCGTGGACGTTTAAAATTTCAATTTTCGTGTCTTCTTTTAAGTATTTGCGCAGTTTGGTGATGTAAACATCCATGCTTCGCGCATTGAAATAACTGTCGTCGCCCCAAATGGTTTTGAGCGCAAAGCCGCGGTCCAATGTTTTATTTAAATTCAAGGCCAACAAGCGGAGCAAATCCGATTCTTTGGAGGTCAGCTTTTGGGCTTCGCACCCCTCGAAGGTCAGCCATTGTTTTTGCGAATCGAAGGTGTACCGGCTCAGGCTGAAAAACGTTTCGTTGGCGTGCATTGCAGGGATTGCGGCCGAACGCTTCAATACGGCTTGGATGCGCAGCAAAAGCTCTTCCACGTTAAACGGCTTGGTCAAATAATCGTCTGCCCCGCTTTTAAAACCTTCAATCCGATCGTCGGGCAGGCTTTTGGCTGTCAAAAAAATAATGGGCATGTTTGGGTTGGCCTGCCGAATTTCTTTGGCTAGGGTATGCCCATCTTTCACCGGAAGCATGATGTCTAAAATGCAAATGTCAAACCGATGCCTTGAAAAAACGTCGAATCCTTCCTGGCCATCTGTGGCCAAAACCGAGTCAAACCCCTTGGCTATCAGGTAGTCTTTCAACAGGTTGCCAAGATTGGCTTCGTCTTCAACCAGTAAAATTTTGGGCTTAATGTCTTCCATGTGGCTTAGATTTCTTGTTTTAAAGGTAGGCGTACTTGAAACCGGCTGCCTTCTTGCAGCTGGCTTTTAACTTGGATGTCGCCTTGATGTGCTTCCACGATTTTTTTAACATAACTCAAGCCCAAACCGTAGCCTTTCACGTCGTGAACGTCGCCGGTGGGAACTCGATATAGTTTATCAAATATACGCTTTATGTTTTCTTTTGAAATGCCTATTCCGTTATCGGCAACCTCCATGTAAAAATGGGTTTCTTCGTTCCAGGTTGAAACCGTGATGTTTCCGTCGGTTTTTCGGCTGTATTTTATAGCATTATCGACCAAATTGAAAATCAAATTGGTTACCATAATCTCATCGGCTTCCACTACAAAATCACGGGCGTCGAGGTTTTTCACCACTGAAATTTTTCGGTTGTCGATTTGAATATCCAAGCTTCGAAGTACACTGCTTATTTTTTGATGCATGTCAACCTTGCGAAGCTTCAGTTGCCCTTCGCCGCGTTCAAAAACCGCGGCCTGAAGTACGTTTTCAACCAGCATACCAAGGCGTTTGTTTTCTTCGGCAATCATGTTCATGTACTTGTCGCGGGTGCTGGGCAACCTTCCTAAATCGGGGTCGGCTATGGCCTGACAAGCCAACGAAATGGTGCTGATGGGGGTTTTTAATTCGTGGGTAATGTTGTTGATTAAGTCGTTCTTAATTTCTTGAACCTTTTTTTGCCGAACAATAATGATAATGGTTGAAGAAAAGGCCGCGATGATGATCAGAATAAGAACCGCCGAAGCCGCCAACAAGAAATACAAATTGCGAAGCAAAAAACTGGTTTTATGAGGAAAATACACCACCAATTCAGGGCTGGCGGCGGCGGGATTTACCATCAATGGGCTGCGGTATTCTGAGGCAGCAAGCTGGGTCGCGTAGCGGGCTTCATGAAAACTAAACGTTTTTTCGCTCGGCAGTATCAAACCGTAGGTCCAGCCCGTTTTAACCCCATGTTCCTTAAGCTCGGCCTCCAAAATATGGCGCAGCAATGAAGTGTCAATATCGGTAGGCAAATCCACAGAGAAATCGGCCACCATTTGCCGAAACAGTTGTCCAATTAAGGTCCGACTTTGGTTCAACATCAAAAAAGTTTGATGCATTTCTTGCTGTATGGCCGCCCTTGACGAATCGGTTTCAGGATTGCTAACCGTCATTTCTGCTCCCCCAAAGGGGCTTATTGAAAACTGCAGCCGTTCTTGAGAATTTTGATACGAGCTTTGGCGGTTCATGGTGTAGCCGCTGCCACGGTTTTGCGACCGAGCCAGGCGGCTCAGCGAATCCATGTGATTTTGCACCAACAATTCAAACGCTTTCCAATTAAACGATTGGTCAAAATCACGCTGCCAACTTGATTCTTGGTAGGTTACGGTGGTTTGAGCCAGCGCTTCAAAAACACCTTGGTCAAACTGGTCTTCGCGCTGTTCAACGGCCCGTTGAATCCAAATAATTTGTATGCCCACCAGACCCGTCATGGCGAAAAACATAAAAATGACCAGAATTCGGACCAATCTAGAAGTCATCGGCGGTCGAGCTTGAATCCCAAACAGCCATATTGGCTGCCTATGTTAGCAAAGGTAGTCAATGATGGGCATTAAAATGCAAGGCTTGTTTTTAAAGTTTTAGTGTTGGGCGGCAGCCGGGCTTTCCGGGCAAGTCCGCAGGCCCAAGCGGGCCGCTGTGGCTAAAAAAGGAGCTCCCAAGGTCGCTCTTTTTCAGCGGCAGCGGCTCCCGCTTGTTCCTTTTCGGGCTTGCCTCGTCAATCCCTGCCGCGGGCCCCCTGATTCCGTTCGGCTTGATTTGTTTTTACAAACAGCAGCCCTGAAACCCTAGGTATTGCATGCCATTTACTAAGCTCTATTTCCAGTTCCAGGTAGCGTAAATGGGCCTTCGATAGGCAAATTGAAAACGCATAAGGGGCATAAAAATCCAGGCCCAAATAGCGGTTTTAAATTCCAGTTCTATCTGGTCAATTACCCGGCAACGCCCATTCAAATATTCAACCCGATGTACATGCCGCCAGTGTTTTAGAAAAAAGGGCAAAACCACCCCTTCATCCACAAAATACCAAGCCTCAAGCCCTTCATTTTCTTCGGTAATTTTACTTTCCCAATCCATTTGCATGGGCCAAAGGCCCAATTTTAGTTGAACCAAATCGCCGGGCGAACACCCATCAAAACGCACCACTCGAGCGGGCATCCAGGGCGGATTTAAGGCCTTGAACAAGCTCAAATTAAAGCCCCTTTTTACGGCGGACAATTCGGCATTAAACCAATCGCTTTTTACGTTAATTTCCATTCCCCTTAAAACAAACAGAAACCCCTTTCGGTTCGAATGTTGGCCCGCTTATTCGGCCGATGGGCGACTGAGCAAAGCACTGCCACGAATCAACATTACTTTTCCCCGAAAACGATGTGAAATGCCTAAAGCATCAACAATATCGGCTGAATACACATAAACACCTTGTGGACAAATTTTAGATTCATAAAATCCATCCCAAGATTCGGTTAAATCGTTCGAAGAAAAAAGCTCCTGACCCCAGCGGTTAAAAATTCGAAAATCGTATTGAGCAATCCCTATTCCATAACCCCGAAAACCTTCGTTCATTCCATCGGCATTTAAGGTGAAGGCATTGGGAACATAATAGGTAAACTCCGGGCGCACATAAATGCGGTACCGAGCTGTATCGCTGCATTGAAACTGATTGATGGCAACCAAGGTAGCATCAAAATAACCGGCCGTATCGTAGGTATAAGCGTAATTGTTTTGACAAGATTGCCAGGGCGAACCGTCTCCGGCATTAAACATGCAATTCGAATAATTCGTGGAACTGTTGGTGAAAATAAAATAGGGATTAAAGATAGATTGCTCGTTGGGATTCGCCGTTAAAACGGCAGTGGGGATAGGGTAAACCTGAACTCCTCCGACCACCGGAAGGTTAAAGGTATCAACACAAGCTCCCGTAGAAATCACCGTTAAAACTGGCTGAAAAGTTCCTGCCCCGTAAACTACAGTTGGGTTCGGTTGAGTTGAACTTTGACCATTTCCTAAATTCCAACTAAACAATAAACTGTTGTTTTCTGGAAAAATCTGGGGATTAAACGTAAAACTGGCCGGTTCGCAACCGGCATAAGGGCCGTCAGGAATACCATACGCATACCCCGAAATCTTGACGGGAAGAACCAAAGAATCTTTACAACCCATGCGCTCGGCCAAAAGGCGAATTTGATATTGCCCGGGCTGATTGTAATTGATGGGGCCCGTTGGATTTTGATTTGAGGTGGACGGATTTGCATTCGGGCCAAAATTCCAGTTAAATTGGGTTCCTGAGGGCAACGTTCCTGTGGCTGTTAAATTGATGTTTTGACTGCCAATGCATTGATTGGGCAAGGAGAGGGAATTAAGAAGCACCGCCGCTTTTACGGTTAATGTTTGATAGGTCGTATCGGCGCAAAAAAAGCCGGGATTGCTAATCAACTGAATTTGGTAAACACCAGGAGCTGGAAATGTAAACTGAGGCTGATAAGCAGAACTTACATCGGTATTGGTTCCTAAAACCCCAAAATCCCAGGCAAAGGTGGTGGCATTAACGGAATTGTTGGTAAAATTAACCAGCAAATCACCACAAATAAAATAACTTCCGTCGGGTTCAACCTGTAAATTGGTGTTAAACGTGAATCCAGCCTGGGTATTGGTTAAGCAGGCGGTAACATTGAACTGAAAATCCCGCTGATGTACCCCAATCAAAACCCCATTTCTATACTCACGCACACACATACCTACCACATATTGCCCAAGTTGATTTGGAACAGCAGTCATAAAGCCGGTTGAAGGATGAATGGCAATGGGTGGATTTGAAGCCAAGGGGTAAAGGGCAGAAAAGGGCGGAGAAAACGTAATGGGAGTAAATGGAGGGGGGCTGGTGGGTATAGGCATGGGCGTAGCAACCGAGCCCCCATGGTAAGTAGAACACAATTCATACACCAAGCTATCTCCGTCGGGGTCGGTGGCAGAGTGATCAAACTTCAACGAATCGCCCAGACAAACGGCTATAGGCGGAAAATTATTGAACCGAGGGCTGGAATTGCAGGTTACCAGATTGGTGCCCGGAATGGTGGTTTGGTAGGTGCTTCCTGTACTTCCGGGATTCACCAGATTGACAATGCTGTTGTTTCGGCAGCAGCGTTGATATGCCAAGGTTATGCCAGAGGTTTGAACAGGCAAGGTGGTTTGAAATGTATAAATCGCCTCTTCCACACATACATTGGGAGGGGCCTGAAAACAAGGGGAATTTGGAGTAAATGGAACATTGTTGGCACCGGGAAAAGGCAGATTGATTGTTTGAAGCAGATTGCCCCCGGCATCCCAAACCGAAATGCTGGCAGGATTGTCAAAGGGAGCCTGCCCATTCAGGCAATCCCTGTACACCTTTAGGGTAATAAGGTAATTGTTACCTCCAAGGCAATCGTAATACAACTCACCCCCTATAATGTGCGTAGCATTAAGCGGAAGCCCAAGAACGATAAAGAACACCGCAATCAGCCCGCTTAGTACTCTTTTCAGCATTACCGGATTAAATTAACATGTCCCATAAAAATTCTAGGGCGGTTGTTGGGCAAAACCAATTCAAAACGGTAGGCATAAACGCCAATCGGGTAAGGTTCCCCGTTTCGTTGCCCATCCCAGCCACGCTTCATGTGAGTGGAAACAAATACTTCCTGCCCCCATCGATCAAAAATGCGCCAAACAATGTCCTTGAAACCCTGCCCATAGCCTAAAAAGATGTCGTTGACCAAATCGTTGTTGGGAGTAAAGGTATTGGGGATGTAAAATCCAAAGGGCGGGTAAATGTATACCGTATCCATCAATTCGACCTGGCAACCAAATTCGTTGGTTACACGCAAGCGAACAACTTGAAAACCCGTATCTAAAAATTCACGAATGGGGTCGGCCAAGGTGTCTGTACCTGAAGACCCAAAATTCCAAAGCCAAGAAACAACATCGGACGAAGTTTCAGAATCAAAAATCAATTTGTTGTTTTCGATGTAATGGTAAACGAAAGAAGCCTGGGGAACCCGAACCGAAACCCTGGAAGAAAGGCTTAGAACATTGCCACAGCTATCGGCCACCGAAACGGTGTAAATCTGTGTACTTACAGGACTAACCCATTGACGTAGCGAATCTGAAGAAAAACCATTGTCCCAAACAAAAACCAAATCTCCAATTCCTCCTCCATACTGGGCTTCTAACAATATTGACTCTCCCGGACAAATAACAGTATCTGGACTGAAAGACAAACTTAACGGAGCCACGTTAGGTACTTGAATTAAAACGGTATCTGTGGCCGTATTTTGGCAAACATCCGTGGCTGTAACTACAAATTGGGTGGTTTGCCCAAGCAGAGCAGGCACGGGAGACCCGACCATGCCACCTGGCGACCATGTTAAGCTGGCCAGCCCTACACCACCCGTTGAACTGGCGGTTAAAAACACCACCTGGTTGTTGCAAGGAAACGACCTGTCGTCCATGGCCTGCACACTGAGGGGATTCACATCTGCAATAGGAATTCGGACGCTTGGGCGTTGAATATCTGGACAAAGATTTGGATCGTCTGCGGTAACAATAAGCAGTTCCACCCCTTCGTTCAACAAATCGGCCAAGGCCGAGGTATACAAAACGACCGAATCGGTCCCCGCTGGAATGATAATCTGCGTAGGCAAGGTTTGGTAATCGACCCCATTGATGGAATTGCCTTGAAGTAATAGATTAATGGTTTTATCTTGCGTGAGCGGCAAGGTGTTTTTTATTACAATGGCAGCTGTGCCACACCCTTCGTACAAGGTATCTTTGGAAACGCCGTTCAGTACTGTGTAATACATGCTTAAACCATCGGAGGTAAAGCTTTTGGCCTCTAAAAAAACCCCTGAATCGTAAATGCCATCGGCCACATCGGCAATGGCCAGGCGAATGGTGTAGGTTGAGCAGGGAATCACTTTGGCTCGGGCGGTTAGCACCCGGGTAAAACCATCGTACTGAATAAATACCCCCGGACTGGGCATTTCATTGTCAACATAATATTGCGAATTGGTTAGGTGATTCACATTGTTAATGGCCACCTTCGTACCGTTGGGCAACAAGGCAATGTTTTGATTTTGGTAATTACCCCCCGCCGGATTGGGGCCGCTGATAAAAAATCCAAACACATCGTTAAACTCTGAGCCTACAAACTCTCGGTATTCTTCAGAACCAAACACATAGCGAAACGCCACAGAATCACCTTGCGGAATAAAATTAAACGAAAGGGTAGTGGCGTTAAAAGTGGGCTGGGTGAATCCAAACTCTGCATTCAACAAAGCAGAACCTTGAAAATTGTTGTCGATACCTGCATCGGGCCGGTTGTTAGGCCCTTGTGGACCATTTGGCCCCGATATTATTCCTGTGGTTAATAAAATACCCGAATTCAATCCTAAATTGGTATTGTTGGCGGTAAAGGCTCCATAAGCCTGTCCGCTGCCCGTTAAGGTAACATTGGAAACCTGTACTCCACCTCCCAACAAAATATTTTGCACCAAATCGTTGGGAGTAATTCCTCCGGTGGTTTGCAACTGAGCTTGTATGAGCATGGGAAAAAGCACCATCATGACCCCGAATACCATTCGGAGGCATTTAACATGGGTTGAATTTCGACACACTTCGCTCATTATACAAAATCGGTTAAAATTACACTCTTTTTATGGGCTTGTCAAGGGCAAACATTCGATTTTAACAGAACTTATAAGGCACATTCACGTTTGTTTTTAAGATGTGAGTCAGATTATGTACTTTCAGCCTGAATTTCAAACGGTATCTGTACGGTTTTTTTTGTCCTTAATTCAACCTAAAATCTTGACTTTACTCTTAAATTATAAACCAACATAAGCAATAACCATGCAAAAAACACAGCATTTTATTCAGTCGCAGAAGGAACGGTTTATGGCCGAATTGTTTGATTTATTGCGCATTCCTTCCATCAGTGCTGACCCTGCTTTTGCGGGCAATGTTCATGCCTGTGCTGCTTTTGTGGCCGAACGCCTTAAAGAGGCCGGTGCCGATGCCGTTGAAATATGCCCAACCGCCGGTTACCCCATTGTGTACGGAGAAAAAATAATCGACCCTTCTTTGCCCACCGTTTTGGTGTACGGACATTACGATGTTCAACCCGCTGTTCCTTTGGAACTTTGGACCACTCCCCCATTTGAACCTGAAATTCGAAACGAACGGATTTATGCCAGAGGCTCCGCCGACGACAAAGGTCAATTTTACATGCACCTTAAGGCGTTTGAAGCCATGTGGGCATCCGGCGAATTGCCCTGCAACCTGAAGTTTATGATTGAGGGCGAAGAAGAAGTGGGCTCAAGCAACCTTTCCACCTTTGTGAAACAGGAAAAAACACGTCTTTCGGCCGATATGGTTTTGATTTCCGACACCAGCATGCTGGCCAACGACACGCCCTCGATCGATGTCGGTTTGCGCGGACTTTCTTACGTTGAAGTTGAGGTTACCGGGCCCAACCGTGATTTGCACTCAGGGGTTTATGGAGGCGCGGTGGCAAACCCCATCAATATTTTGGCCCGTATGATTGCGCGCATGCACGACGAAAATGGACGCATTGCCATTCCTGGCTTCTACGAAAAAGTGCTTGAGCTCTCGGAGGCAGACCGAAAAGCCCTAAACCTTGCTCCCTTTGATGTAGAAGAATACAAACGCGATTTGGGCATTGACGCCCTTCAAGGAGAAGAAGGCTACACCACTTTTGAACGCACCGGCACTCGACCAACCCTAGACGTAAATGGAATATGGGGCGGGTACATCGGTGAAGGCGCAAAAACAGTGCTGCCTTCAAAAGCATACGCTAAAATTTCAATGCGTTTGGTGCCCAACCAAAATTCCGAAGAAATTACCGCACTGTTTGAAAATTACTTCAAATCCATTGCCCCCCATTCCGTGAAAGTAGAAGTAAGGCCACACCACGGGGGCGAACCCGTTGTAACCCCTTCAGATTCACCTGAATTTAAGGCCGCAAGCCTAGCCATGAAAGAAACCTTTGGAAAGGAACCCATTCCAACCCGCGGCGGAGGCTCTATTCCCATTGTGGCCCTTTTCGAAAAAGAATTGGGATTAAAGTCGGTTTTAATGGGATTCGGGTTAGATATTGATGCCCTGCATTCTCCCAACGAGAGCTATGGTGTTTTCAACTTCTACAAAGGAATTGAAACCATTCCTTGGTTTTTCCATCATTATGCAAAAATCAAATAATTCAAGCTGGCTTTGCCTTGCTTGGCTTTGTTGCCTCGCGTTTTACTCCTGTAAAATTGCGATGCCTAAGGTAGATTTGGTCTCGTTCAACCTGAACCCTTCGGCGGCTCAGGTTGAATTGAGGGCTGAGAATCCCAATGGGTTTACGGTTACGGCCACCCAAATTGCGCTTCAAGCTTTTTATCAGCAAAAAGCCATGGGAAAACTTAGCAACGACAAAGCCATTCGATTTCCTGCCCGCCAATCTGTTGTGTTTCCCTTAAAAGCCGACTTGAATACGGCCGCAATGCTTCAAGCCGCACCGAATGCCCTGATGCTGGTTCTTCAAGGGAAGAAATTACCCCTACAGGTTCAGGGTGAAATTAAGGTCAAGGTTTGGGGATTGTTCAGGGCCTCCGTCCCTGTGGACACCACCTTGATGGTGGACCCCAAAGAACTTATCGGCCGCTAAATACGGCTCCCGCAATGGCCCGAACCGCCTTGCTCTTGCCCATGGTAAAAAAGTGTATTCCCGGCACACCATTGGCTATTAGCTCCTTGCATTGAGCCATGCCCCATTCAATGCCCACTTGCCTTGCTTCGTCGTCGTTCTTGCATTTAACCAAAGAATGGGTCAACGGCCCTGGAATTTCAACATGGAAAAACTTGGGCATAAACGTAAGGTGCGAAATCTTTTCAATTGGCTTTATGCCGGGTATGATGGGGACACGAATGCCTTCTTGCCAACAGCGGTCACGGAACGCAAAGAACTTTTGGTTGTCAAAAAACAACTGGGTTACAATATACTGAGCCCCTGCCTCTATTTTCTCTTTCAAGTACTGAAAATCCAAATCCATGTGGGGCGATTCAAAGTGGCGCTCCGGATAACCGGCAACCCCAACACAAAAATGGGTGGGCGCGGGCTCCCTAATTTCGTCGTCCAAATAAATGCCCTTATTCATATCTGAAATTTGCCGAACCAAATCAACGGCATGAGCATGCCCACCATCGGTTGGCGAAAAATGGGTTTCGGTTTTAATGGGGTCTCCACGAAGCGCTAAAACGTTGTTTATTCCCAAAAAGTCCAAATCAATCAGGGCGTTTTCGGTTTCTTCTTTTGTAAAACCACCGCAAATAAGGTGAGGAACCGTATCTATGGAATACCTGTGCTGAATGGCGGCACAAATGCTTACCGTTCCGGGGCGCTTACGCATGGAAACCTTTTCAAGGTATCCTTTCTCCCGCTTTTTATATACAAACTCCTCTCTATGGTAGGTAACATTGATAAACGACGGCTTTAAATCAATCAGGGGATCGATGGCCGTGAATAAGGTTTCAATGCCCACACCCTTTAAAGGCGGTATTACCTCGAACGAAAACAAAGGCCCATTGGCCTCTTCAATTCTTTCAATGACGTTTTTTCCCATAGGGGCTCAAGATATGGAATTTCTGACGCGTTGGGAATAGGCGCGAACGGCATCGTTGATAGACATCCCTTTTTCCATGTTTTGCACAAGGTCTTGAGCCGCTAAAATATGGGTGAGTTTTTCACCTTCGTCGTCCCCATGTACCTCGATGCTTGGCTCCTGCTCTTCATACATCGCTTCCTCGGCCAATTTGAGCTCTGATAATGTATGGGTTTGAGCTAGCCTTTTTATTTCAGCCATTTTCATCAGGCAATGTCTTTAAGCATTTCCAACACTTTTTCTTCTTTGCTTGTGGCCAAACCTTGAACGCAAACCCCTTGTTTAAAAACAGCGATAAAAGGCAGGTTGTCAACCCCAGCCAAACGGCGGCTTTCCGGATTTTCTTCCGCATTGATTTCTACAAAGCGAATGCCTGAGTTGGACTCATCTTCGCTCATTCGCCGAAATTTGGGCGAAAACAACTTGCAACTTCCACACCAATCGGCATAGAACTTAATTGCAATTGAGCCCCCCTCTTTAAGCAAGTCTGAGAAGGATGCATCGTTTAATGTTTCTACGGCCATACTAATTATGTTTTACGCAAAGGTAACAAACCAAAACAGGCTCAGGTTTTTGATTTTTAAAATTTAAGGAATAAAGAAGAAAACCAAGCCCCGATTCAAGCCAGGGTTCAGGGCTTACAGGCTAAAAGAGCATAGGTTTTAAGCAATAACAAAGTCAAAGAATTGAATAAAATACGCAATCCAGCAGGGCTCCCCGTCTTGAACTTTTGCTTTACTTTAGGTCAAGGCCTTTGCAAAGGCAAACGCCCTTTAACTAAATTTCAGCTTATTGAATTTAAGTAGAATGGCATCTGCATTTTGCTTGCTACCTTTGTTTCAAACCTAAGCAAATGGACTATCAGAACCTTATATTGGAAATTGAAACGCGTCTAGCCACTCTAACCATAAACCGCCCCGAAAAATTAAACGCCCTGAATCGAGCCACCATTTTAGAACTAAACCAGGCCTTAGAAAACCTGGCCAACGACTCTATGGTTCGGGCGCTCATTATAACGGGGGCGGGCAGCAAGGCCTTTGTGGCGGGCGCCGACATTTCGGAATTTGCAGCCTTTCCTGTTGAGCAAGGCGAGGCATTGGCCCGCGACGGCCAAGCCCTGCTTTTCGATAAAATTGCCCATTTCCCCAAACCCGTCATTGCTGCCATCAATGGATTTGCCTTGGGCGGAGGTTTGGAATTGGCCATGGCCGCGCATGTTCGCCTGGCCTCTGACAATGCCAAAATGGGACTGCCCGAATTAAGCCTTGGTGTAATTCCTGGATATGGAGGAACCCAACGCCTGCCGCAATTAATTGGCCGTGGAAGAGCCTATGAAATGCTTTTTTCTGCCAAAATGGTCGATGCCAACACCGCCTTGAGCTGGGGATTGGTCAACAAAGTGTGCAGCCAAGAAGACCTTCTTGCTGAATCTAAGGCCATGGCCGCTTCGTTCTTGAAAAATTCAACCCAAGCAAGTGCTGCAGCCATTGCAGCGGTTGAGGCTGGATTTAGGCCTACCGAAAAAGGCTATTCAACCGAAATAAAAGCGTTTGGAGCATGCTTTCAAACCCCCGATTTTATTGAAGGAACGGGGGCCTTTATGGAAAAACGGAAACCCGACTTCAACTAAGCCATGCCCGTTTCAGGCCCCAGTTATTCCCTGCTTGAATTGTGTGAGAACATCAAAGGGGTTCTGCGCTCAACCTACACCCAAACCTACTGGGTTCGGGCCGAAATAAACACCCTGAACCTCTACCCTGCCTCGGGGCATTGCTATCCAGATTTGGTGGAAAAACAAAACGGAAGCATTGTAGCTCAAATGCGGGCGAACCTTTGGAAAGGCGATTATCAACGCATTAATTCCACCTTTTTAAATGTTCTTAAAGAACCCCTGCGCGACGGCATCAAGGTTCTAATGCTCGTTGAAATCCAATTCCACCCTGTTTATGGACTTTCCCTGAATATACAGGATATGGACCCGGCATTTTCGTTGGGAGATCTGGAGCAAGAAAAACAGCGCTGCATCCAAACCCTTAAGGAAGAGGGCTTGCTTTCGCGAAACCGGGCACTTCCCAAACCCTGGCTCCCGCAACGCATCGCCTTAATTTCTGATGCCAGCAGCAAAGGGTACGGCGATTTTACCAAGGTTTTGGCTGAGGCCAACAAACAATGGGGTTATGCCTTTTATTTTCACCTGTTTCCTGCAGTGCTTCAAGGAGAAAGAGCGGTGGTTACCATCCAAGAACAACTTCAAAAAATTCAAAAGGTCAAAACCCATTTTGATGTGGTTGCCTTGGTGCGGGGTGGCGGAGGAGAAGTCGGCATGGCTTGCTACAACAACCTAGAATTAAACCGTGCCTTAACCACATTCTCTTTGCCCGTTTTAACCGGGATTGGCCACGCCTCAAATTTAACCGTGGCCGAACAAATTGCTTGGCACAACGCCATTACCCCCACCAAATTGGCCGAATGGTTGGTTCAGCAATTCCACAACCTATCCGTTCCCCTTCAAAAATGCGAAGAGGCCTTAACAAAAAGTGGCCTAGAGGTGGTGGCAGATGCTCGACAAGACCTGCAACATGCCCTTCGCCTTCTGGTAGCCACAGCACGAAGCCGGCAAATCAGCCACCGGGCGGAATGGCAGCAAACGGTTCAACAATTAAGCAGTTCTTCACGCTACCTTACCAAGCACCACCACAACCTTTTAGAACAAAACCGACAGCAAATAACCCAGGGAATGGCCGTGCGCAGCCGCTCAGAAACCCTAAGCCTTGACCAATCCTTTAGGCAACTTCTTACCGGATTTAAACAAACACTTGGCAACCAGCGGCAACGTTTGGATTTCTTAAACACCCAAGTTCAAAATCTAAGTCCAGAGCAGGTATTAAAACGTGGATTCAGTATTGTAACCCAAGGAGGGAAACCCTTGAACAATACCAAAGACATTCAATTAAATCGGGAACTTAAAATCCAATTGTTCCGTGGCGAACTGTCGGCACAACCCATTGAAATCCATCATTCAAATGAACCTATATGAGCACCAAAGAAACCTACAAAGCCTCCTTTGACGAACTGCAAAAAATTGTGGCCGAAATGGAAAGCGGTGAAATTGGAGTAGATGAATTGGCCGACAAGGTAAAACGCGCCTCGGTTTTAATTCAAAAATGCAAAGAAATTCTGAGCAAAACCGAAGTGGATGTTCAAAAAATCTTAGATGGATTGGACGAATCCTGAGTCTTCTTTAATTTACCCCAAATTCCAACCGTACGGTAATGGAAGCCGTTTTATTGATGGAACTTGTATTGTAGGTTCCTCCCCAAGAATAATCGTCGTCCCCGCTTTGAGAAGTTATCTGAAAAACGCCCAGGGTGGCATTTTTCAAATCGCCCAAACTGCCGTTTGCATTGCCGGCAATTTGTTCGGCCCGAACCCTTCCATCTTGAGTTGCAGCTGCAACCATTTCAATTTTCAATGCACCTAAATTGCTGTAATAGTAGGTAGGCGGATTGGAATTAATCTCGATTCCCTGATTGATCAACTCGGTGGCCTCTCTCGAAATTCTTGCAATCAAATCAACATCCTCCGATTGAACCTCTACCTCTTGAGACAAGGTGTGGTTCAAAAAAGTCCTGCTCAACAGGTTGCCATGCTGATCGTACTTGGAATTGTAGTTTTTTTCGGTCGATACCGAACTAAACGTAATGTCTTCTTTCTTAAACCCTTTGTTTACCAAAAAAGTCAACACCGCGGCTCGGTTTTCTTGAAGCCGATTGTACCCTTCTTGAAGATCAGCATGTTCCACAGAATAAGAGCCAGCCCAGTTCCCTAAATCCGATTTAAACTCTTTCGTGCCCGAACCCGTTACGTAAATTCGGTCCGTTGATTTGTTGCGATTCAAGTAGGCACGCGCCAATATGGCCGAAGCACCGACAATGGCCAAAAAAACAAGAAGCGTATTTACGTGGGGTTTAATTTGTTTGTACATAACGGGTGGTTCTTTTTTATCAAAGGAAAGGAAATGCCGCGCAATATATTGCACAAACCCCTAAAAAAATATCCTTATTTTGATTTTTGAATTGTTGAAAACTTGGGTTGATTTTGGGAGACAATCTGCCTACCTTTGAAAAAAATAGAGCAATGGAAATTTCAGGTAAAGTCGTGCAGGTCATGCAGGAAGTAAATGGCCAAGGAAAAAGTGGGATGTGGAGAAAGCAAGAATTTGTGGTTCAACAACCCGGACAATATCCAAAAAACGTGTGCATGACCCTTTGGGGCGATAAAATAGACCGATACGCATTAAAAGACGGCATGCAAGTGCGGGCGAAAGTAGACGTAGAAAGCCGAGAATACAACGGCCGTTGGTACACCGACATTAAAGTGTGGGATTTGACCGTTGATGGAGCTGCAGGTGCCGGCGCGCCCTTGCCTCCAACTATGGAACCAGGTTCCGCTCCTCTTTCGGGAGGAACCTTGCCAGGAGCGGCACCCAGCCCCCCAGCGCCTCCATTAAATGCACCTTTTGAAGACGATCTTCCCTTTTGATTGACAAAAGGAAATTCCAATCCTTTCATCTGCGCGTTTTCTATGGTCGGGTTTTTTGAACCTGACTTAACCTAAGGCATAACCTTTGAATTCAGCCTTTAAAATAGCCATGATTTTATAGGCCAGTCGTTCCATTGCAGTTCTTAGATCGCCTTTTCTTACAAAACAAAATTCCCGCTCCTTCCTGCTCCGCCCAAGGCTCAAAACCCATCTCCGCGCTTTTATTACCTTTGGCCTCAAAACAACTGCACTATGAGTTTATTGGTGATTGGAACCGTAGCCTTCGACGAAGTAGAAACCCCCTTCGCCTCTTCTGGCCGAATTATTGGAGGAGCCGCAACCTACGTATCGTTGGCGGCCTCATACTTTCTTAAAAGCGACATTCATTTGGTGTCGGTAGTAGGAGACGATTTCCCTGAAAGCGGGATTGAACATTTTCACCGCCGAGGCATATCGACCGAAGGACTGCAAATCAAAGCCGGCGAAAAATCGTTCTTTTGGCGAGGTCGTTACCTCTCTGATATGAACTCCCGCGACACCTTAGAAACCCAATTAAACGTTCTGGCCGACTTCAACCCGGTTTTGCCCGAAAGTGCAAAAGAATGCGACTTTTTAATGCTTGGCAACCTAATGCCTAGCCTTCAGCGCAGTGTGCTTCAACAAATGAACCGCCGGCCAAAACTGGTGGTAATGGATACCATGAACTTCTGGATGGACTCCGCTTGGGACGACCTTATCGACACCCTTACTATGGTAGATGTATTGACCATCAACGACGAGGAAGCCCGTCAACTTTCTGGAGAGTTTAGTTTGGTAAAAGCCGCCCGAAAAATCCTAAGCATGGGTCCCCGCTATTTGGTCATTAAAAAAGGAGAAAACGGAGCCTTGCTGTTTCATCAAAATGAAATTTTCTACGCTCCTGCTCTACCTCTGGAAGAAGTATTCGACCCAACTGGAGCTGGCGATAGTTTTGCTGGAGGCTTTATCGGATTTTTGGCCTCCCAATCCGAAATCAACTTCGAAACCATGAAACAAGCCGTCATTTATGGCTCGGCCATTGCCTCGTTTTGTGTCGAAAAATTTGGGATTGAACGGGTAATCAACCTAGAACCTCAAGAACTCAGCGACCGGATTAGGCAGTTTGTTCGATTGGTGGATTTTAGCATCCAACCGGGTAATTGATTCCCTGGCAAGGGCTTTTTAGAATTTGCGTATTGATTTTTGGACTGCCTTGTTTAAGAAGGGGTTCTATTTTCCTTGCTTATAGCCGTCTAAATGAACCCATTTCTTTCACGTAGGCAAACCCTGATTGGTTTCGATGCCAACCAGCCGTTGTATCTTTAATCAATGAAATGGTTTTTTTTAATGCTGCTTGCGGTATTGCCCAGCTTAGCCATTCAGGCTCAGCGTGAAACCGAAAGCGATGAAGCGCCCCTGTTAAAAACCAGCCAGGGAATTCGATTTCAAAAGGATTCTTTGTATTCGATAAACATGCGATTTCGCATGCAAAACCGCTTTTTTTATGAGAGTGAAGATGGGGCCAACCTTACACCTTCTAGCCTTGGATTCTTGGTCCGCAGGTTGCGTTTTCGCCTCGACGGCTTTCTCTTCGACCCTCGGCTTGCCTACTACATTCAACTCTCGTTTAGCCGCAACGACTTGGGATTAACCAACAGCGATGTTGCTGAACCCATCCGAGATGCCATGATATACTACCATTTTTCGCCCAAATTTTACATCGGATTTGGCCAAGGAAAACTCCCCGGCAACCGGCAGAGGGTGGTTTCTTCTGGAAACCTTCAATTGCCCGAACGATCACCGGTAAACAACCTGTTAACCCTTGACCGAGATGTTGGGGCCTTTTTTTATGCCAGTCTGCCTTTGGGCCAGCAGGTATTTCGTCTTAAAGGGGCCATAAGTTCTGGGGAAGGCAGAAATGCACTTCCCCGCGACGCTGGGTTGGCCTATACCCTACGTGCTGAATGGCTTCCCTTTGGGGCCTTTAAAAACAACGGCGATTATTCTGAAGGAGCCCTTGAAGGAGAAGACAAACCAAAGGTTTCTATTGCTGTGGGTGGGCATTTTAACCAGTGGGCCATTCGGCAGGCTGGAACCCATGGAATGGAGATGCAGAGTGCTGCAGACTTCCAAGCCCTTTTTGCCGATATCGCATTCAAATACAAAGGTTGGTCTCTGATGTCTGAGGCCATATATAAAACCGGGAACCTGCCTGCTGCATCCGCTGTATTGCCCATTTTTGGCCAGGGTCTGCTTGTTCAGGCGGGAAAAATGCTTGGCAATAAAACCGAACTGGTACTTCGCTGGGCCCAATTTGTTCCCAACTCTTCTGTAAAGCTGGCTTACCTCCAACGCAGCCAAAGTGGGTTGGGTTTCAATTGGTATTTTCAAGGGCACCGAATAAAATCCCAACTCTTTTTTGGCTATGAGCAACTTGGAACCCGATGGGATTTAAACCATACTGGAAATCAATGGGTCGGGCAATTCCAAGTGGAATTTGGCATTTAACCCTTTCCTTTGCTAAAATTAACAGCAGGTAGCCCTGATTTTCACTCTTTTTAGCCTACCTTTCGGTAAATTTCGAAGTATGAGGCCAATTATTCTTCTTCTCGCCTTCTTGGGTTTAACTGCAATCTCAAACGCCCAAACCCCAACTTGGTCAGACAATGTAGCCTGCATTGTATATCAAAGATGTTATTCTTGCCATTACCAGGGCGGGCCTACCCCCTTTTCATTAAAAACCTATTCAGAGGCATTTTTGGTTCGCAACTCCATGAAATCGGCGGTTCAGGCTCGCCGCATGCCGCCATGGCCTGCCGATCCCGCCTACCGCACCCACGCTAAGGAGCGCTACCTTACTCAAGCCGAAGTTAACCTAATTGCCAATTGGGTCGATGCAGGGGCTCCAGAAGGCAACCCGGCCAATGCCCCCGCCCCTCCAGCAATCAACACCGGCAGCCAAATCGGAACCGTAAGCTGGACTGGGAAAATGGCCAATTATGTAAACCCCTTGAATCAAGAAGATTACCGCTGCTTTGTGGTTCCTTTAAACAATGCCCAAGCGGTTTATTTGTCGGCCATGGAAGTGATTCCTGGAAACCGAGAAATGGTTCACCACTGTTTGGTTTATGCCGACAACACAGGTATTCCAGCTCAGCTTGACGCCAACGACCCCCTTCCGGGCTACACCAATTTTGGCGGCACTGGCTCTCAAGATTCTAAGTTTTTGGGTGGCTGGGTTCCCGGCGGCGACCCCATTGTTTACCCCCCGGGAATGGGCATGAAATTGGAACCCAATTCGGTTTTGGTATTGCAAATGCACTATCCCATCAATACCCAAGGAAAGCTAGACAGCACCCGGGTAAACCTGAAATTTGCCAGCGGAACCACCCGAGAGGTGATGAATATGCCCATTTTAAACCACGTTACCACGATTACTCAACCTTTGGTTATCCCCGCCAATACGGTGCGCAGCTTTATCGCTGAATACACCATTCCCTACAACACAACCCTGTTGTCGGTTATGCCTCACATGCACTTGATTGGTAAATCGATTAAAATTTATGCCGTACCACCGGTAGGCGATACCATTCGTTTGGTAGATGTTCCCAAATGGGATTTTTCATGGCAGGGAACCTACTCCTTCCGAAAACCCGTAATTTTACCTGTAAATTCATTGCTTAAGGCAGAAGCGGTGTACGACAACACCGCCAACAACCCCAACAACCCAAGCAACCCTCCGCAATTGGTTACAGCAGGCGAAGCCACCACCGACGAGATGCTTATTGCCTATTTCTCCTTTTTGATTCCTTCGTTCGCCTCTGACGCCAACATTGTTATCGATACGGATACCGTTCCCCCTGGAATTGGCCAATGCTTGGTTTTGAGCAATCCAGAACAACCTGGGGCTGAAAAGTTAAACCTGTATCCAAACCCAGCTTCCGACCGGGCTGTTTTGCAAATCCCTATGCAATGGGAAAATCCAGAGATTCGGCTTACCGACGCTCAAGGTAGGGTATTGCCCTTGTCGTACATTCGTATTGAAAACGAATTGCATTTAAGCCCATTGCCCGAAAGCCCAGGCATCTACACCATTACGCTTCTTCACCAAGGAAGCACTTGGTCGGGCCGACTTAGCATTGCACCTTAAACAGCAAATTCCCCCAATACAATGTAGGTTGGGAATGTAGAAATGGATATCCAGAAAAAAACGGTTGCCATTACCGGAGCTGCAGGTTTTATTGGCGGAGCGCTTTCCCGGTACGCCCTACAAGCGGGCTACCAGGTGATTGGAGTCGATAACTTTGAACGGGGCCCGGAACACCAAGCCTGGAAATCCATTGACTTTCTGGCCCGGGTAAACCGCGACGATTTTGAAAAGCAACCCGACTTTTGGTTGAGTAAAGCCGATGCCGTTTTTCATTTGGGCGCCCGCACCGACACCTATTGCCTAGACACCGATCTGCTGAACAGGCTTAACCTGAACTACTCAAAAACCCTTTGGAACGCAGCCATTCGCTGTGGCATTCCGCTGATGTATGCTTCGTCGGCAGCGGTGTATGGAGATGGGGAATGGGGCTACAGCGACACAAACCAGCACCTTGCCAAACTGCAACCGCTAAACCCATACGGACAAAGCAAGCTCGATTTTGACCGTTGGGTTACAGAACAAAAAGAGGCTCCATCGAATTGGTTCGGATACCGCTTTTTTAATGTGTACGGCTACGGCGAACACCACAAAGGCAACATGGCCTCGGTGGTTTGGCATGGCTACCATCAAATTCAAGAAAGGGGGAAAATAAGGCTGTTTCGGTCGTACCGTGAACCGTATGCGGACGGAGAACAGGAACGGGATTTCATTTCGGTAAACGACGTAGTTCGGGTGCTGTGGTATAGTTTTCAGCAGCGCTTTGCCTCGGGCATTTACAACCTGGGCACGGGGCAGGCTCGGCCCTTTTTGGCTTTGGCTCAGGGGCTATTTCAATCCTTGAACCGGCAAACCAACGTTGAATTCATAGAAATGCCCATGGCACTTCGCGCACGCTACCAGTACCATACCCAGGCAGACATGTCGCGGTTTTTAGAGGCATCCTCCTTCCCCTTTGCATTTCAATCTTTGGAAGACGGAATTGCAGCCTACGTGGAACGGCTAAACATGGATAAAATATCCTAAATCTTGCAGTAAAAGGGTTGGAATTGGGCGCCTTTTCCCGCTGTCACCTGTAGCGGGCTTGCCCTGCCCCAAGGGCCTTGGGCGCTGCGGTGGCTCCCAAGGTCGCCTCCTAGCGCCTGGCCCTTTGGGGGCAGGTCGGCGCCCGCTGCCGGCTCCATCGGGGGCGCGGGCCAACCCACAAAAAAGCGGCACATGTTCAGGGTTAACAACACCTTAGTAAAGGCGGCCAATTGGCTGCCAATTCCAAACTGGATAAACCGCCAGGCGCCGCGGCAGGGATTGACGAAGCTACCCCGCAAGGGTGCAACACCGCAGGCGGTGTTGGAATAATTTTACGGTAAATTTTTGGCCAAGCCCCATCAAGGACATGTCCGGGTGATTACCACCTGCCCGTGGCCAGACTGATTTCCTAGGCTAGAGGGGTTGTTGTTGCCCACCACGTAGCAGGTTCCGCCGCCGCCGCCCGTGGCCAAACTGTTCCAGCGTCCGCCGTTTCCGCCGGTGTAGCCCCCGCCACCGCCGCCCCCATCAGAAGCGCCCCCGCCACCGCCAAAACCACCTACGGCTACATACGGATTTCTGCTGTTGTCGTAATTCCCGCCCAAGAATCCATTGGCCCGCGACCGCCCTCCTTCGGTGCCGGGGTACATTACTCCGTTCATTCCATTCCCATTCCAACCGGCTCCTCCACCCGAATCGTAATCGCCTTGGCCTATAACCTGTCCATAACTGCCCCCACCATTTCCGGTAACGGCAAAATAGCTGTAGCTGCTTGGCCCGTTGTTGTTGTCTTGTTGGTTTGTTCCTGAACTTTGGGCTGAAGAAGCATTCCGGCCCGGCTTGCGGGTGCTGTTTCCAGCTCCGATGCCTCCGCCCCCACCGGCAGCCACATACAGCACATTGCTTTGGTTGTTGTACACATAACTTCCCCCGCCTCCGCCACCGCCGCCTGAGCTGTTCGCTGACAAACACTGTCCGCCCCGCTGACCTACCACAATGGCCAACACCGTTCCCCCGGTTAAAGAAACGCTAACTGAAACAATGAGGCCCTTTCCCGATTGGTTCAGGTAATCGCCCTTGTCGCCGCCCTCGGCCCCTGCCGCTTGAATGGTGTAGTTGCCCGTAGCGGGTACGGTCCACAGCTGCACACCGTTCGAAACCGTTACCACGCCCGACCCGTAGGTGGAATTGCACTGGGCTTGGCTTGGGCCGGTACGCCCGGTTTGACCGCAATTGCTAAATGTCCAGGTAGCGGGAGAACAGTTGGTTACTGTTATGGAATCTGTTTTTTGACTTTGACAGCCGTTGGCATCGGTTACTGTCAATTGCACGGCATAGGTTCCGGTTTGGGTCCAGGTTACCGAAGGGTTCTGGGCCGTTGAACTGCCCGGGCTTCCCGAAGGAAAGGTCCAGGCATAGGTTGCATTGGCTTGGTTGGCGTTAAATTGAGCCGCATTGTTGATTATGGGTGTTCCCGGCTGAACGGTAAAGGTGCTGTCGGGCACCGAAACGCTCAGGCTTAGGCTGGCCGGAACCGAAGTTCCGCAATAATTCACGGCGCTTACTGCAATGCTGCGCTGACCTGTAAGGGCACTCAAATTTACGCGCACCGAATCGGTTCCGCTGCCCGAAATCAGCGTATCGGTACTGCCAATGGTCCACAGGTAAGAGGTTGCGCCCGTTACCGGAGCAATGGAAAACAGCAGGCCAGTATCGGCAGGGCAGGCCAAGGTTGGCCCCGAAATCAAAGCGGGACTCGGCGGAGCGCTGTTGCAGTCGCATTGCAGGGCTTTCCATCCGCCAGGAAAATATCCTTCAATGCACTCATTGTCTGTATTGTAAATCACCAAGGCCCGCGAAGGCAGCTGAATGGCGTTGCGCTGAACAGTGGTAAGCCGCGGCAGCAGCAAGCCCTTTTGAGTAGATTGCAAATCGAGCACCGCCGAGGCATCGGGCGGATTGTTTGACCCAATGGTAACCCCCTGAGAATGCAGGTTTTTTATGGTTAACGTGCTTACAATCAGCATTAAAGGCAAGATGTGTCTCATGGTTTCTTCAGGATTAGTCTGCAATAACATGCAAATATACAGCAGTTTAAATGGCAATACTATTATTTTTTGAGCGGCTGCAGGCTATCCGAGCCGCGGCAGGGATTGACGAAGCTACCCCGCAAGGAAGCCGAAGCCTGGCCCGCTAGGTGCGGAGGCGACTTCAGGAGCCCCCGCAAACCAGCTGGGCCAGCCTTTCGGCAACCGCGGAGTAGCTCGGAAAGCCCGTCTGCCGCCCAGAATCCATCTTTTTCAAAACAAACCTACGGCCGGCAGAAGCAAAATTTTGCCTCGCTGCGGGTAAAATACGAATGGAGCTCAGACCGAAAAAAGGGCCAAAAACAAAGTGAGAGATTAGTACCGAAGAACAACCAGGCCAGAACCGCCCGCCCCACCGGTACAAGGAGAACCTTGGCAACCGCCACCTCCGCCACCCGTATTTGGCTGACCGGCTCCGCCCACCCCATGAGTTATGCAGGTTCCATTCCCGCCACCACCCAATCCACCTTGAGGCGGAACATTGCAGGCTCCTGACCAACCCGCACCACCGCCCCCATAAAACTGCTGTGAACCGGTTATGCCGAAAGCCAAGCCGTCGCCACCCTTTCCTCCGGCGGGTCCTGAATTCCCCGGTGCACCTGCACCGCCACCGCCACCAGCGGAAGAAGTCCCCCCGTTGCCCCCGGCATTTCCTTGGCCTGCTTGGCCTGAACCACCTGCCGTTCCTGGATGCCCACCTCCGCCTCCGGACCCCCCATTTAAGCCGTTGGAACAGCTGCGACCGGCTCCACCGCCCATGGCCACGACGGTTCCAAACTGACTGTTTTGCCCATTGTTGTTTGCGCTGCCTCCGGCTCCAACCGCGATTGAAATGGTATTGCCTGCCACCACTAAAAATTGAGCATGATATAGAACTCCACCGGCGCCGCCGCCGCCGCCTTCCCAGCCACAGCCTTGACCGTTCCCGCCGCCGCCGCCGCCTGCAACCACCAAAAGTTCAATGGCATTTAGACCTTGAGGGACCTGCCATTGATGGCTGCCAACCGAGGTGAACTGAACTACGGTTCCGGCAGTGGTGCGAAAGGTATCAACAGCCCCATAAACGACGCCCATGGCGGTTTCAACAAAGGCACGGTAATAATACAAAGTTTGAAAACTCAGGTTTTTCATAGAAACCTGAAAGGCCCCAATTCCTGGACTCAGCCCTGCGGTATCGGTTAAAATACTGGGATTGGGAAGCGTGCTCCAGCAAATTCCTTGGGTAATAATGGGTTGATTTCCCATTTGAACGAGCGTTGCATGAGCGGTAGCAGAGCTCCCAAAAATCGGGTTTACAGAATCGGTACTGATTTGCGGTAAAACTGGGCAAGGAGAATACCAACCCTCTTGGGGTCCCCGATAAAATTCAAGGCATCGGATGTCGGTGTTAAAGATGGTCAAACCTGGGGCAGGATTTAAAATAGCGTTTCTTTGCACAGAGGTTAAGCGGGGCGGCAAAAACCCGCGGGTAGAGTCCACCAAATCCAAAATTGCACTGCTGTCAGGCTGTGTGTTGCTGGGACTAATGACCACACCTTGTCCAGACAGACCAAAAGCCAAAAAGGTAAAAGAAAAAACAAAGCAGAAAATCCTAATTAACATGCTGAAATATAGGCATATAATTTAAACGATGAATAAACCAATGGTAAATTATCGTTAAGGATGGAGGGGGCTTGGTTTATGCCAACAAAAAAAGGCAGGCCAAATGCCTGCCTTTAAACGTGGGCCCTGTTGGGCTTGAACCAACGACCCTCTGATTATGAGTCAGATGCTCTAACCAACTGAGCTAAGGGCCCTTCCTTGCGGAGGGCAAAGGTATCAAATTTTCGTGGAGTAAATGCCTACTTTTTTCGGACCAAATCGATGTACACCGGAAAGTGGTCGCTGTGGCCGCCCAAATACTGAGGCCCATTAAAGGTGCGGTAGGGCTTTTCGCCCAAATACCGCTCGTCTCTTTCTATCAACCAAGGGGCGTTAAATATGCCGGCATCGCCCCCATCCACAACCAAGCCTTTTTGTCTTTTGAACAAAGCAACGTTCACCAACCACTGGTCCAGCATGCCCCAATGGTCTTGGTATTTTTCAGTGCCCAGGCCTTTTTCCCAAAGTTCGTACATAAAGTTCACAAAGTCGCCCGATTTCAATTCGGCATCTCTTCGTTTTCCTCGCAAAATCTGGGCCATGGTTTTGTCGCCTGGCTCGTCGTTGAAGTCGCCCGAAATCAATATGTTCGCATTGGGATTGTCCTTCAACAAACTATCGCACATAGCCCGTATCAATTCGGCTACAAAAATCCGCTTGGGTTCTGAGGTTTGTTGTCCTCCCATTCTCGATGGCCAGTGGTTGTAAAAAACATGAATGGTGTCTTTGTCAAAAACCAGCCCTTTTACATACAGAAAGTCGCGTGTTTTGAAGCCAGGATCCTCTGGAACAAAAACCCGCCTGTACTCATGGTTCAACACCCTTATTTTGTCGGGCCGGTAAATCAAACACACATCAATTCCCCTTCGGTCTGGACTGTTCTCATGAATAATTTGATAGTTCATGTCTTTCAACGAGGTTTCGGTGATAAGCCGGTGAATTACCCCCCTGTTTTCTACTTCGCAAAATCCAACCATGGCCGGAGCCTCCCAGCCGCCTAAAGCAATCAATGTTTTGGCGTGGTTATTTATTTTATGCCTAAACCTAGTCTCTGACCAGCCTTTCATTCCCCCGGCCACAAATTCTTCATCGTTAATCAGGGTGTCGTCTTCGGTATCAAACAGGTTTTCTAGGTTGTAAAATGCCAAGCGCAATGCGTTGGGCGATTTGCGCTCAAACCTACTTAAATCAGAGCCCACCTCGGCCATTTCTACCCGCTCATCGTCTGAATCGGGTTGGATTTCCTGGCCCATACAGGTCCACGATGTTCCCAAAAGGGCAGCAAACAGAAAGAAGATGTGTTTCATAATTCAAATGTAACACCCTAAAAGCAATCTTTTGCAGCAAAATCAGAGACAATGTTAGCAAACAGGTTAAATTTAAGGACCTAAAATTTCCAGCTTCATTGTTTTGAAACCAATCAAGCCTAAGAAGGCCTGCACCCCCGATTGAGGCGGCAGGGGCTGCCGACGCTGCCTGCAAGGGCCCGCGCCGAGGAGACGACCTTGGGAGCCACCGCAGGGGCTTGGCCCTTAGGCAGCGGCAAAGCACCTACAGCCGAAAGCGGGAATAGGCGCCCAAAATAACAGGGAGGAATTTGAGAGGAAAATTTGCCTTATTCAGGCTGAGCTGCGGGGGCGGCGGGCGACTCAGGAGCAGGCATCGCAGGCATTTGATTTTCAAGCGTAGTTAATGGCTTGCGCGCCTGTGGAGCATCCGTTTGCACCTCGTAGCTAAAGAAAAAGCCGCTGCTAATGCACAAAACTGCCAACAATCCCATCAACTGCCAGGTCCGTTTTTCAATCAATTCGGTCTCTTTGCGCGCTCCAAACAATTGGTTCGACACACCGATGTTCGAGGAAATGCCTCCTCCCTTCGAGTTTTGTATAAGAATTACCAAAATCAACAGCACGGCTACCAACAATATCACTAAGGTCATTACAATGTCCATGGCTCTGGAATTAAATTTGATTTGCTTCTTGCGTTACTTTAGCAATCAGGTTGGCAAAGTACGCGCTTTTTTCAGGATTTTCCAAACTCAATTGCCGGTAAACCGACAAAGCTAAATTCAATTTTTTTTGCTTTATGTAAACGGTTGCCAAGGTTTCTGAAACGCGGCAAGCGGATTTTTGCTCATTTTCTTTCTCCTTGAACCCCTTCGCTGCCTCGGCCAAACCTACCACCCCAAGCCGCTCTTTGCTTGGTCTAATCCGCACATTGTTGCTCACAAAGGCATCGATAGAACGGCGGTGTAGCTCCTCGGCACGAGCCTGCTCCAACTGCCCCCGATCGCAGAACATCAACCAATGCAAAAAGGTAAAACCCCTGCCATCGGACGAATGAAAAAGCTCTTCAATGTTATACTGCATGCGAAACCTTGGAATTTAAGATAGAAAAGGCGTTGAAAAATCAACGCCTTACCTACTTCTAAAAACACGTTCAACAATCGGACAAGAATCAGCCCGATGCTTGAAATTAGTTGTCTTCTTTGCGGGCTTTTGGTTTGGACTTTCCTTTGCTCTCGCAAGAAGCTGCTGCATGGTCTTTGCTGTAGCAGGCTTTGCCTTTTTCGGCAGGAGCAGCGGCAGCCGCCGTTTCGCTTTTTGCAGCAGCCGATTGGCAACCGGCGGTCGAACCTTTTGAGCAGCAGGCTTTAGCTGGCTTAGAATCAACAGGGGTAGGAACCGTATTGGCTTGTTGAGCCTGAGCCGCCAATCCGAAGGCCGCAGCAATCATTAAACTTAAAATGGTTTTCATATGATTTCGGGTATTTAACTTTTTTATCATTTCAAAGGTACTAAAAACCCGTATCTTTGAAACATAGCTACAAAAAATGCAGAATTTCATTCCAAATTTGGCTCTTGGCCGCTTGCGCTTCAGCCTAATCGTTGTTTTGGGCTGCATTGTTTTGGCCTTTTTAAATCCGGCACAAGCGCAACAACCTATTGCCACCCTTCAAATTGAAACCTCGGCCATTTGTGGCATGTGCAAGAACCGTCTTGAAACCGAATTGGGCTTTCTTAGGGGAATTAAATCGGCCACGCTGAACCTTGACACCAAGGTGTTAACGGTGGTGTACAAAACCAATAGACTTAAGCCCGACTCCATTCGAGAAAAAATAGCCAGCTTAGGCTACCGAGCCGATTCGGTGCCTGCCGAGCCCAAGGCTTTTGAGGCCTTACCTGCCTGCTGCCAAGCCGAAGGCCTGCATCACCCTTAACGGTTTAAATACCTGGCCTTTGAATTTAACGCTCAGCGAACCAAGGTAAAAGGCTCTACCTAAAACCAAGCGTATTGTTACCTTTGAACATGGGAATTCCCCCATTACATCTCTTTTTTTAGTGCATATGTGTCTTCGTAATTTCCTTATTGCATTAAGCCTGTTGCCTTTGTGTGCACAGGCTCAGTTGAGTTTAGAACAAGCCACCTTAGGCCAATGGAGGCAGTTCGGGCCCAAAGATTTAATGAACGTACAATGGAAAGATGCCGGCACCCTAACCTGCTGGGATGCCACAGGCATACAAAAGATTGAACCCAACGGCAAGCGCATTGAACTTTTTGGATTGGAACAATTAAACCGAATCCTGGGCGATAGCCTAAAAGGCTTCCCCTTTTCGTATGCTTGGGTAAACCCCAATCTGCTTCAGCTTCAACAAGGTTTGCGGATTATTCAAATTGACCTTAGCCAGCAAAATCGAGTATTGGACTACACCCTGCCCGAAGATGCCGAGAACATCCACCCGCATTTAGGCAGCGGAAAAACAGCCTTTACCCGTGGGCAAAATGTGTGGCTGGCCGAGAAAAACGGCGCATTAAGAGCCATTACCAAAGACGAAAAACCCGGTGTAGTGAACGGTTCAGGCTACGTACACCGGCAGGAATTCGGTATTGCTGAAGGCCTGTTTTGGTCGCCCGACGGCTCAGCACTGGCTTGGTACAGAAAAGACGAAAGCATGGTAACCGAATACCCATTGGTGGAAAGCAGTCCCCGAATTGCAGCCCAGCGCCCGGTTCGCTATCCCATGGCTGGAATGAAAAGCGAAGAAGTCAGCATTCAGGTGCTGCAGCTGGACGGAGGAAGCACCCAAACCCTAAACACAGAAGGTCCAAAAGAACAATACCTAACCGCCGTAACCTGGTCGCCCGATTCAAAATCGATGTACGTAGGCCTGCTGAACCGAGGTCAAGACAGCTTAAAACTGTGCCGGTATCGAATTTCAGATGGAAGGTTAGAGGCGGAATTGTTACAAGAAACCGACCCACATTGGGTGGAACCCGAACATGGGCTTAGCTTTATTCCAGGAAACCCCCAGCAATTTATTTGGCGCAGCGAACGGGACGGGTACGACCATGCCTATCTTTATTCAACAGAGGGAAAGCTCATTCGCCAACTCAGCACAGGGCCATTTCCCATCACCGATTTCCATGGTGTTTTTGGGAAAGAAGTTTGGATTACCCGTTCAGAAAACAACGGTTTAGATCGGCAATCGTACGCCATCAACCTAAACTCGGGAAAATACCGGCTGCTTACCGAAGGCGATGGTGTGCACAGCATCATTCCCAATCCCAGCGGCACGGCTTGGGTCGACAAACTATCTAACCCTTTATTGCCCAACCGCATAGATTGGGTTGATGCCCGCAGCCGTCAACGCCTGCTTGATGCACCCAATCCCTATAGCGAACAGGGATTTACCCTGCCCAGAGCAGAACAGATAACCTTGACCGCCGCCGATGGCAAAACAGCGGTAAATGCGCGCATCATTTATCCCGGCCAATTTGACCCCTCAAAAAAATACCCAGTCCTTATATATGTGTATGGTGGCCCGCATGCTCAAATGATTAGCCGCTCTTGGCTTTGGGGAGCTCGACTTTGGGATTACTATATGGCACAAGAAGGATATCTGGTGTTCACCCTTGACAACCGAGGTTCGGCCCACCGAGGAAAAATCTTTGAGGAAGTCATTCACCGTCAATTGGGAGAAATGGAGGCTACCGACCAATTGCAAGGTTTGAATTATCTTAAATCGCTCCCCTTTGTGGACAAGTTTCGCATTGGAGTGCATGGCTGGAGTTTTGGTGGATTTATGACCACCAACCTGCTTACACGAAATCCCGATGATTTTGCGGTGGGAGTTGCCGGAGGTCCCGTTATGGATTGGAGTTTGTACGAAGTGATGTATGGGGAACGGTACATGGACCAACCCCAGGAAAACCCGGAAGGGTACGCCCTAAGCAACCTGCCTGCACGAGCCAAAAACCTAAAGGCCCCCCTGTTGATTATCCATGGCGACCAAGACGATGTGGTGGTACCTCAGCATTCCATGCAATTTATAAAAGCCTGTGTGGATAAATCCATTCCCGTAGATTTCTTTTTGTACCCAAACCATGCCCACAATGTGGCGGGCAAAGACCGGGTGCACCTGATGGACAAAATCACCCGGTACTTAAACCAACATTTAAAACCTTAAATTCAGGGTTGGGCAATGGCCTGAAGGGCCAGCGCCTCGGGCACGCCCAATTGAAGTCGAATTTGCCGGTAGCCCTGCACATCGCTGGCCGTTAAAAAGCTGGGCTTGTCGTTGCGCTCCCTTAAAACCAACCAGGTTCCACGGCCCTGAGCCAAAACGAATTCGCCCGAATAAGCCAGGCTATCCACCGGATTCAGCAGTGTTTTATCCATTAAACCCAGATTCAGCATCAAGTGGTTGCCTTTGTCGTTTTGCTTTAGGGCCGAGTGGGGAGTCAAGGTTTTGATGTTTGCTTTACCCTGAGAGGCAGCTCTATTGATAAGGCCAAAGGCAGAGCCAACTCCGGCGAAAACCACAAAAAAGATGGGAATTAAAGCCACCAATAGCATAAGCAGCAGCACGGGGGTCATTATAGAATACTTGGGATTTCCCATATCAATTGCCTGTTTTTTCCCGGAAGACTTCTTCCAGGCTTCTAGATTCTTTTTGGATACCGTTCAGGGTAATTCCTTGTTCCATGGCCCAGCGCGAGATGGCCATGGCCACACCCTTTTCGGTTTCGCTAAGCAAATGCCAACGCTTGCCGTCCAGGGCTTGCACCCTTGTAATACCAGGAATACCTTGCAACTGCTGTTGTTTCAAATCCTCTTCAAATTCGGCCAACCAAACAATTCCCCCCGATGTTCTAGAACCTAATGCATCAATGGGAGCATCTTCCACCAAGCGCCCCCGGTCTAGAATGAGTACACGCTGGCAAACGGCTTGAACCTCTTGAAGAATATGAGAAGAGAGCAAAACGGTTTTTTTACCTGCCAGCCCGCGAATTAAATTTCGAATTTCTACCAATTGATTGGGGTCAAAACCGCTGGTAGGCTCATCTAAAATAACCACCTCGGGATCATGGATTAAGGCCGCGGCCAAGCCGACCCGCTGCTTATAGCCTTTTGACAGGGCACCCGTGCGCTTGTGTTGTTCTAAGCCCAATCCCGTAACCTCGATCATTTCAGCCACGCGCTTTGAAAGCAGGGTTCCTGAGAATCCATGCAAACGTCCAATAAACCGAAGAAACTCCTTTACATACATGTCTGGATACAAGGGGTTTGATTCAGGCAAATACCCCACCCTGCGCTTAAGCTCTAAGGGTTGGGTTTGAATATTAAATCCGGCCACCGAAGCCAAACCGGAATCGGCCGGAATAAAACCCGTTAAAATCTTCATCATGGTGCTCTTTCCGGCGCCATTCGGCCCCAAAAACCCTACAATTTCACCTTGTTGAATAGAAAAACTCACCTGGTCAAGGGCTTTTTGACTGCTGTAGGTTTTGGTAATGGACTGAACTTGGATAGACATTCAGAGACAATTCAAACAAAGGAACAAAAAGTAGACGTAGGACGAAGCAAAAGTAGCTGGGAAAAATCAGGAAACGGAAAATCCAAGGGCATTCCGAACGCGTTGAAGGGTTTCATGCAGAATAGGGCGGGTACGTTCTGCTCCTTTAGCCAAAATACGCTCTAATTCATCAGGGTTCGACATCAAATCGGCGTAAATACCACGTGCCTTATCAAACCGTTGCAAAAGAGCTCCGAGCAATTCCGATTTGGCATGCCCGTATCCGTAGCCGCCGGCTTGCAATTTATTGCGCATTTCAAGGGCCTGCTCAGGACTTCCTATGCATTTAAACAGTTGATAGACAATACAAGCATCGGCATCTTTGGGTTCTTCCAAAGGAGTTGAATCGGTCAAAATGCCCATCAACACCTTTTTAAGTTCCTTTTCGGGCAGAAAGATGTCAATAAAATTCCCATAGCTCTTGCTCATTTTTTGCCCATCGGTACCTGGAATTAGCATGGTTTCTTCGGCCACCTTTGCCTGGGGCACCACCAAAACATCGCCGTACCTATGGTTAATGCTGTGTGCAATATCGCGGGCCATTTCAAGATGTTGAAGTTGGTCTTTCCCTACGGGCACCCAATGGGCGTCGTAGCCCAAAATATCGGCGGCCATGAGAACGGGATAGGTAAACAGCCCAGCATTAACGTCGCTCAACCGGTTGGATTTATCTTTGAACGAATGGGCATTGGCCAGCATGGGAAAAGGCGTAAAGCAATTTAAATACCAAGTCAGTTCGGTAACTTCGGGTAAATCGGACTGGCAATACAATCTGTTTTTTTCTACATCAAAACCACAAGCAATCCAAGTGGCAGCCACTTGCCGAACCTTGTGTCGGCGATCCTGTCCTTCTTTTACCGTGGTTAGGGCATGCAAGTCAGCTATAAAGGCGAAGGCCTCCATATTCGGAGCCTGACTCAATTGAACCATAGGCTCAATGGCTCCTAAAATATTGCCCAAATGGGGCTGGTTTGTACTTTGAATGCCAGTTAGAATGCGCTGCATGTCCTTAAGTTTGGCTCAAAATTACCAATTCCCTCCTACCTTTGCGATAAAGTAGGCCTACATGATTGAAATTGATGGTAAAGTTGTATCGCTTGATGTATTAGACCAGTACTTTGCCTGCGATTTAAGCAAGTGCAAAGGGGCCTGTTGTGTTGAGGGCGATGCAGGGGCACCTGTAGCCGATTCCGAAAAAGAAATCCTGGCCCAAATTTGGACAGACGTTAAACCCTATTTACCTGAAGACGGTGCAAAAGCAATTGAAGAACAAGGAGTCTGGGTGGCCGACCCCATAGATGGAGAAGCCGTAACCCCGTTGGTAGATGGCAAACATTGCGCCTATACTGTATTTGAAAACGGGGTGGCTTGGTGCGGAATAGAAAAAGCTTGGAAAGCTGGGGCGGTTTCTTTTCAAAAGCCATTAAGCTGCCATTTGTATCCCATTCGAGTACAGAAATACCCTCAGTTTGAAGCGATCAATTACGAACGCTGGAAAATATGCAGCCCAGCCTGCGCCTGTGGGGCACAAAATAAGATTGCAGTATATGCCTTTTGCCGTTCCGCGTTGGTGCGGGCTTATGGAGAGGAATGGTATGAAAAATTAAAATTGGCGGCGGAATGGCAGCAAAAAAATTCAGATTAATATTAAATGTCTAACTTGTTTTTTGGGTCTTGTGTCCTAGGGTATGGGGCAAACCTTCAAGCCAGAAAGAACAAACTCTAAGCAATGGTTGGCCGAAAGGTCAATGTTAAGAAAAAACGGGGCTTCCTTTTTGTCTTACCAAAAAAAAACCAAACTTCAAAACTTCTATACCCCTTTTTTTGCAAAGGATTTCACAATTCCTTGTTGATTTCGATTGCATTCCTTTGATGCAAAGGAATAGAGCCAATGTTAAGAATTTCAAGGACAAAAACGGCCAAAAAAATTGTTAATAACATTGGTAAAATGTGAATAATTGGAGGGGCATTTTTGTTGTTCTGCATGTTTTTTTATTGAAAATTTGTGATGGTCATACGCTGAACGGGAAAAGCCATTAGGAAGATTCATAAAAAATTAAAGCTGAGGCCATTAACAAATTAAAACCACATATTTATGTCGGAATCTTTTATTGAAGTGAAGAACGCGTCGGAGGTCGAGGAAGCTCTAAAAACCAGGTTGGTTATTGACGAACCCATTTTGGAAGAGAATCCAGATCGTTTTGTTTTGTTTCCGATTGAGCACAACGACATTTGGCAGCTGTATAAAAAGCAACAATCGTTGTTTTGGAGAGCCGAAGAAGTAGATTTGGCTCAAGATAAGAGCGATTGGAGCAAAATGTCGGCCGACGAAAAACACTTCCTTAAATATGTATTGGCTTTTTTCGCCGCCTCCGATGGCATAGTAAACGAAAACCTTGCCGAGAACTTCGTCCGCGAGGTACAATATACCGAAGCCAAAATGTTTTATGGCTTCCAAATCATGATGGAGAACATCCATTCGGAAATGTATTCTTTGTTGATTGACACCTATGTAATCGACCCCAACGAGAAAAAATCGTTGTTTCGCGCCATTGAAACTATGCCCTGCATCCAAAAGAAAGCAGAATGGGCCCTTCGATGGATTGAATCGCCCAAATTCGCCGAACGGCTTATCGCCTTTGCCGCTGTTGAAGGCATTTTCTTCTCGGGCAGCTTCTGCGCCATTTTCTGGCTAAAGCAAAAGGGATTGATGCCCGGTTTGGCCTCAAGCAATGAATTCATTAGCCGCGACGAAGGTCTTCACTGCGAATTCGCCTGCCACCTGTACACCAAACATATTGTTAATAAACTTCCACAAGAACGCATCCAAGAAATCATTGCCGATGCCGTTGAAATCGAAAAAGAATTCATTACCGAAAGCCTGCCCGTTCGACTTATAGGCATGAACGCCGACCTAATGAAACAGTACATCGAGTTTGTGGCCGATCACTGGCTCTCAGCACTAGGTTGCCCAAAACTATACAAGTCCACAAACCCCTTCAGCTTTATGGAGTTTATTTCCTTGCAAGGGAAAACCAACTTCTTTGAAAAACGCGTGAGCGAATACAAAAAAGCCGATGTTTCAACTGGATTTAGCCTAGACGAAGACTTTTAAAGGCAACTCCAACCCAAGTTTAATTCATTTACCCAACCGCATTATTCAGCTTTGCCCGTATGGAAGACATGAAAGAAATGTTCGTGATTAAGCGCGACGGCCGTCGTGAAAGCGTTAAATTCGATAAAATCACCGCACGCATAATAAAACTGTGCTACGGCTTAAACCCAACCTATGTTGATCCCATCAAGGTGGCTATGAAGGTGATCAACGGGATGTACACCGGCATAACTACTTCTGACCTCGACAACCTGGCTGCCCAAGAAGCCGCGGCGATGTCGGTGATTCACCCCGATTACGCCCTGCTTGCCAGCCGAATAGCTGTTTCGAACCTGCACAAAGACACCGAAAAAAGCTTCTCGAAAAGCATCGATGCCCTGTATCAATACATCGACCCGATGACCGGGCAATCGGCCTCTTTGATTGCACAAGATGTATGGGAAATCATTCAAAAAAATGCAGAACTGCTCGATTCTACCCTAATTTACGACCGAGATTATCACTTTGATTACTTTGGATTTAAAACCCTAGAAAAATCGTACCTGCTCCGCCTAAAAGGCAAAGTGGCCGAACGCCCCCAGCACATGTACATGCGGGTAGCCATTGGCATTCATAAAGAAGACCTGCATGCCGCTATTGAAACCTATCATCTGTTAAGCGAAGGCTGGTTTACTCATGCCACCCCTACCCTGTTTAACTCAGGCACCCCAAAACCCCAAATGTCAAGCTGCTTCCTTCTTCAAATGAAAGGCGATAGCATCGATGGCATTTACGATACCATTAAACAAACGGCTAAAATTTCCCAATCGGCCGGCGGAATTGGCCTAGCCATCCATAAAATACGGGCAAAAGGCTCCTACATCAAAGGGACAAACGGAACATCAAACGGCATAGTTCCTATGCTGCGCGTGTTCAACGATACCGCCCGGTACGTTGACCAAGGCGGCGGCAAACGAAAAGGCTCGTTCGCTGTGTACATTGAGCCCTGGCACGACGATATCATGGATTTCTTGGAACTGAAAAAAAACACCGGGCAAGAAGAACTCCGTACCCGAGACCTGTTTTTGGCGCTATGGATTCCTGACCTGTTTATGAAACAGGTAAAAGACGATTCCGATTGGTATTTGTTCTGCCCCAACGAAGCCCCAGGCCTGAATGAAACCCACAGCGAAGAATTCGAAAATTTGTACCACTCCTACGTAGCCGCCGGCAAATACCGCCGTAAAATTAAAGCCCGTACCCTGTGGACCCGAATTATTGAATCGCAGGTTGAAACCGGTACCCCTTACATGCTGTACAAGGACGCAGCCAACAGCAAAAGCAACCAAAAAAACCTGGGCACCATCCAATCCTCAAACCTCTGCACCGAAATCATTGAATATACCGCCCCCGACGAGGTAGCCGTTTGCAATCTGGCCTCCTTCGCCCTTCCTAAATTCGTGAAAGAAGACAAAACCTTCGACCATGAACGACTGTTCCAAATTACCTACACAGCAACCCGTAACCTAAACCGCATCATTGACCGGAATTACTACCCCATCAAGGAAGCACGAAACTCCAACATGCGCCACCGACCTATTGGCCTGGGGGTTCAAGGTCTGGCCGACACCTTCGTGATGATGCGCATTCCCTTCGATTCAGATGAAGCAAAGAAACTGAACAAGGAAATTTTTGAAACCATCTATTATGCCGCCCTTACCTGCTCCAAAGACCTGGCAAAGGCAGAAGGACACTATGAATCTTTCCCCGGATCACCCGCAAGCCAAGGCATTTTGCAATACGATATGTGGGGGGTTCAACCCAGCAACCGCTGGGAGTGGGATGTGCTAAAAGAAGAAATCCAAGAATACGGACTGCGCAATTCCCTGCTGCTCGCTCCCATGCCAACTGCCTCTACAGCACAAATCTTGGGCAACAACGAATGCTTTGAGCCCTTTACCAGCAACATGTACATGCGCAGGGTACTCTCTGGCGAATTCCCCGTCGTAAACAAATACCTGCTGCGCGACTTGGTGCAACTTGGCCTTTGGAGTAACGACATGAAAAACAAAATCATGCTGCACAATGGCTCCATCCAAAACATCGACGAAATCCCCGACAACATAAAGGCCATCTACAAAACCGTTTGGGAAATCAAACAAAGAGATTTGATAGATATGGCGGCCGACCGCGGAGCCTTCATCGACCAAAGCCAATCCTTGAATATCTTCATGGAAAGCCCGACCTTCGCTAGAATGACCTCCCTGCATTTTTACGCTTGGGAAAAGGGCCTTAAAACCGGCATGTACTACCTCCGGTCAAAAGCAGGAGCCGATGCCGTTCAATTTACGGTCGATAAAAACGCCACATCCATTCCGGTCACCCAGGCTGAACCCTCCGAAAACGAAACCGTTTCTGAAGAAATCAACCCCGAAGTGGTTAGCCAGCTGTCTTGCTCTCTCGACAACCCCGAAGGCTGCGAAGCCTGCGGCTCTTAACCATTAGAGAATTCCCCCCACGCGACCTCCCACACAAAACTCCTTCTGCCCTGGAATGATTTTTGTACCTTCGCCGAGTATGTACCTGCGACTATTCCTGTTTTTAATCGTATTACTTCCCCTGAACCTGTTGGCTCAGAGCGACAGCAGCATGGCAACGCAAAAGGGTATGGACGTACAGTACTCGGGCAACCTAGAATCGCGAATCTGGGCCTTTAAAGAAATTCAACGAAACCAATTCTATAAAGGTTACAGCGTTCAAATACTAAGTGCCAGCGGCCCCACAGCCCTACAAGAACTCGCTGCCCTTAAACAGACGTTTTTGCAGAAATACCCTACGGTGCCCGTCAATGAAATTTGGGAGGCTCCCAACTGGAAACTCCGGGTAGGCGAATTCAGAAGCCGATTTAATGCCGCCATTTATAGGCAATACCTCATCGGAGAATTCCCAAGGGCTTATGTTGTTGAAGGAGAATTGCGCAAGCGCTCAAAACGATGAGCCCATCAAACGACATTGCTCTTTATTTCGGCACCTTTAATCCCATTCATATTGGCCATATGGCCATGGCTAATTTTATCGTTAACGAAGGCCCTACCCCTTTCCTTTGGTTCGTGGTTACCCCACAAAACCCGCTTAAACCTTCCACAGGACTGCTGCCCGATTACCAACGGCTTGAATTGATTCGCCGAGCCCTGGGCGATGACCTGCGATTCAGGGTTTCTGATGTGGAATTTAAATTGCCAAAACCAAACTACACGGCTTACACCCTGATGAAACTCACCGAAGCCTATCCTCAACACCGATTTTGGCTGGTCATGGGCGCCGACAACCTTCAAAATTTCCACAAATGGAAAAACACCGATTACATTCTTAACCACCACCGAATTCTAATGCTGCCTCGCCCTGGATACACCCCAGGTGAGTGGGCAAACCATTCCGCAGTTACAACTCTGAATGCCCCTCAAATTGAGGTATCCTCAACGTTTATTAGAAACTCCATTGCCCAAGGCAAAAACATTCGTCATTTCATGCCCGACCAAGCCTTCGAATACCTTGATGAAATGAATTTCTTTCGTTAGTACAGAACTCAAAATTCTGTCTTATCTTTGATTTAATATAATCTGTTTTCGTATGAAACGCATTTTCGGTTACTTAAGCCTTCTTACTGGCTTTATCTTATTCTTCTCCTGCGACAGCGGGGAAGGCGAATGCCAAAAAAATTGGTATGTCAGCCTTAGAAATCCTTCGGCTATCGTTGAAATTGACACCCTGAACGACGAACTTTCCATGCAAATGGAAAACCCTTCGGGCGTTGACGCTGAAACCTATCAGCGTACCGTAAGCGGCGACTTCAATTTCCGCATCGATTTCCGCAATTTCGCTCGGCCAAACCTCACCGACGACATTTCGTATGCAGCCCTTGTATTGTATGACCCCACCGTTCCCGATACCATTCTTGATACTTCCATTGTTATGGCTGGAATCATGAACGGCAAACTGTTTGCGGTGGCCACTGTTTCCGATACCGTTTTCAAAAACACCAACGGGAACAAGGGGGTTTTCAACGTGCGTCGCACTGGAAACATGATTACCGTTAAATCCATCAGCGGTTTTGATACAGCGGTTATCGAGCGCGTTTACAAAGCACAGCCCAGCCGCGTCGGCTTCCGCATCGGAACCCTCGACTCTTCGGTGGCTGCCAGCGGCATGCTTGGCATCAAAATCACCAATTTCGAGGTCATTACCGGCGCCAATCAAGGCCTGAACCCGATCGTTTCCGACGACTTCAAATGCAACTCGCTCGGTAAAGTAGACTAAGCCACGTATTCATCTAATTCTAAATTCAAGCCCTGAGGTATCTACTTTGGGGCCTACGCATTTTTCGTATTTTCGCGTCCCGCTTGGGGATTTGTGCCGGGCGGTTTTTATGGAGAGGTGACCGAGTGGTTGAAGGTGCACGCCTGGAAAGCGTGTGTATCTCAAAAGGGTACCGGGGGTTCGAATCCCCCTCTCTCCGCCAAGCTTAAGGGCCGCAATTGCGGCCTTTTTTTTGGCCTGCGTCCGATGCTTGCGGGTGGATGTTGGGTGGTTTTTCAACAATGCGGTTCCGTTGAATGCCATGGGTTGGCTGCGGCAGGGATTGACAGGGCTAGCCCGCAGAACTTAAGGCGGCTGGCAGCAAGCGCACCAAAGAGCGACTTTAGGAGCTACTTTGGGGCCTGCACTGCCCCGCCTAAAGGCGAGGACTAGCCTGGAAAGCCCGGCTGCCGCCCAAATAAAAAAGCCTAAAACTCCGTAAATTCTCCGGCGATATTCCTATTCATTATGGCCCGAACTCCACTCAACTCATCGGCCTGCCCCAATGCGTGCATGCACTTGACCAAGGCCGCTTCAAAACTCAAATCCCTGCCATTAAAAACACCCAAATCTTGCATGGCCTTCCCTGTTTTGTATTTGCCCGGCGACAAACTGCCATGCCAACATTGGCTGATTTGCATTACAAAAACACCAGCCTGCAACCAACGTTCAATTTGTTCCATCAACCCCGAATCAAAAGGGGCATTACCAAAACCAAAGGTTTCGAGAACCACAGCCCGAACAGAACGGCTTAAACCCATTTGCTCATAAAGGCTAGACGGAATTCCAGGAAACAACCGCAAAGGCAAAACGGCTGCATCCATTTCAGGAAGAGACTGAAGTTCCCCCGCCTTTGGCCTCCAAAGTGCAGCGGCGTTAAATTGAATGTCAACCCCCGCCTCTGCCAATACCGGATAATTTGGCGATACATAGGCATGAAAATGCTCGGTACTGTATTTCCGGATTCGGTTGCCCCTAAACAATTTGTATTCAAAATACACTGCTACCTCTTGCAATAAGGGCACACCCTCATGCTGGGTCGCCGCCACTTCAATGGCCGATAAAACATTTTCCTTTCCATCGGTTCGGATTTTACCTATGGGCAATTGACTGCCTGTTAACACAACGGGTTTTCGGAGCCCTTGCAGCATAAAACTGAGCGCCGAAGCGGTGTAGGCCATGGTATCGGTTCCGTGCAAAATGACAAATCCATCAACAGAACCATGGTTGGAAAATATATGCTTTGCCATTCCAGCCCAATCCGCAGGGCGCATGTCTGAACTGTCTTTGGGCTGGCCCGCCGACACCACTTCAATATCCACATCCAACCTTCCCAATTCAGGAATGTGCTGATGAAGGTGTTCAAAATCAATGGGATGCAGGCCGCCCCCATGTGGCAACTCAACGCTGCCAATGGTTCCGCCAGTGTACATCAAATGAATTAATGGGCGTTTGTTTGGCATGAGCTTAGGGTTTAATTCGGGCTATTCGGGCTATCTACAGGAACAAAGTTCTGCATTTTCAAGCGCTTAATCAGAAATTTCAGGCAGATAATTTCGGATAAACCCTCAAGGCATTTTCAAAGGTGGTTTCAATAACCTCTTGAGGATGGCATGAACATGCTTGAGCAATCACTTGAACCACCTCAGACAAATAGGCCGGTTCATTGCACTTTCCACGGTAAGGCACCGGAGGCAAATAGGGGCTGTCGGTTTCCAAAACCACCCTGCTTAAACCCACCTTTGACAACACTTCCCTTAATTCGGTTTGTTTGTAGGTAACTACTCCACCAATGCCAATAAACATATCCAAATCAAACACCTGAACCGCTTCGAAATAATTGCCACTAAAACAATGAAAAACGCCCCCAGAATCTGGCCGAAATTCCTTCAATGCACTCACCGTTTCGGCGTGTGCATTGCGGGTGTGCAAGCAAATGGGCAACCCCATTTGTTGTGCCTTTTGAAACTGAGCATGCAAGGCCATCAACTGCCTGTCTAACGTTGTTTTATCCCAATACAAATCAAGTCCAATTTCACCAACAGCTATCCAGTTTGCCTCTGATTCATACCTCCACAATTGGGCGATCTGCTCTTGCCAGTTCTGTTGAACAGAACAAGGATGCAGTCCCAACATTCCAAAACACCAATCCGATTGCTCCTGTAACAAACCAAGTATGGGCATTATGGTATCTTCCTCAACATTCGGCAATATCGATGCCACCACACCTTGAGCTTCGGCACGGGTGCGCATCGCGCTCCAGTCCTCATTAAACCTCTTGTCGTTCAAATGGGCGTGGGTGTCAATAATACCAAGCTTCATGCGGCAAACCTACACAGAAATCAGGTCGAATAAACCCAGAACACCCTGATTTTGTTAAAAGTCCTAAAAAACAATCCTGTTGTGTATATTTGTATCCTGTTTGAAAATTGACCGGCCTATAGAACACGTATATCCCACCAATCAGTTGTATTTAATGCCCTTTTGGGTTTTGTTTGACGTATAGGATATTTTTGCCGGATGATTAACCATTTGAATGGCTCTTTTATTGAAGTAACCCCAACCCATGCCGTGGTAGAATGTCAGGGCGTAGGTTATCAGGTTTTTATTTCTCTTCAAACCTACGATGTAATTCAGTCTTGGAAACAAGGAAAAGTATTGGTGCATCAAATCATTCGTGAAGATGCCCATCAGCTCTATGGTTTTGCCCAAGAAAGCGAAAGAGAAATGTTTCGGCTGTTGTTGGGGGTTTCTGGGGTGGGTGCAGCCACGGCGCGCATGATTTTGTCTGCCTCTTCGGTGGCCGACCTGCAGCATACCATTTTGCGCGAAGACGTCGCTGCCCTTAAGCGCATCAAAGGAATTGGCGCCCGTTCGGCCGAGCGCATCATTGTTGATTTGAAAGACAAGGTCGGAAGAGTAGTTCCATCAGCAATTGAAGGGTCAATGGGAGCCGCTGATGCTCCCGTACGACAAGAGGCAACACTCGCTCTTTTGGCCCTTGGATTTACTCGGGCTGCCATAGAAAAGTCCTTGGACAGAGTGGCCAAGGAATCGCCGGGGAATGAACCTGTAGAAACCTGGATTCGTAAAGCACTAAATTATTTGTAAATTCCAAGTGCCCTTCTCTTTAATACATAGGTCGAACCCCGCTTGGATTTCAAGACAATGGATGTTGCTCTTACTGCTATTCCTAAGTTCTGAGTTAGCCATGGCGCAGGTGGACACCAACCACCACCACCTAATGGGCGCTCAAGGACAGGTGGAAGAAGAAGTGGTTTACGATCCAGACCTGCAGCAGTATATTGTAATTAGAAAAGTGGGGGGAGCCGAACTGTCTAGACAGTATTTATCAGAAAAAGAATACCGCACCCGGCAATCTGCCCGCGAAATCATGAACTACTGGAAGAAAAAAGAAAAAGAAAAGTCCAGTGGAACCGAAACCAATTCTTTAATTCCAAAAATAAACCTGGCAAACATCCCTGCAGGCCTTGGCAAAATTGATATTCGGGCAACCGGGTCTGCCGAACTCATTATGGGAATTCGGGTCAATACGAATCAAAACCCAAGCATTCCCCTAGCCCAACGAACCATTACTACGTTTCAATTCGACCAAAATATTCAGGTGAATGTAACCGGATCCATCGGCGATAAAATTAAACTTGGAACGAATTTTAATACCGAGGCCGTTTTTGCCTTTGAAAACCAACTTGACCTTAAATACCAGGGTGGTGAAGATGATATTTTGCAGTTGCTGGAATTCGGTAACGTAAACATGGGGCTTACCGGACAACTGATTCAGGGCTCATCATCCCTTTTTGGAGTAAAAAACAAACTTAAGTTCGGCCGCTGGGAAATTACCAGCGTGTTCAGCCAACAACAAGGGCAACGCCAAAACATCACCGTGCAAGGGGGCGCCCAAATCACCGAATTCGACTTGGCTGCTTCCAAATACGAAGCCAATCGACATTACTTTTTAGGAGATTATTTCAAAAACCAGTACGACCAAGCCAATCAAACCTTACCCTACATCACCTCCCCCGTAAACATCACCCGTATAGAGGTGTGGGTAACCAACCGGATTAACGCCACCGAAAACATCCGAAACATTGTGGCCATTCTTCCTTTGGGGGAAAATTTTCCTAACCCCTCTGTTTACCCCTCGAACGGAGTCAATGGTTTTGACCCCGCTGCATTGGCCCCCCAAGTACGAGACATCACCTCCCAATACCTGTTCAGTCAACTCAACAACGGCACCCAAATTGAAAAACTAACCAACGCCCGCCTTCTCGCACAAAACGAATATACCTTTAATCCATTGTTGGGTTACATTTCCCTAAATCAGGCACTAAACGCTGATGAGGTTCTGGCTGTGTCGTATGAGTTCACCGCCGGGGGGCAAACCTACAAGGTCGGAGAATTCTCTCAAGACCTTTCAAGCCCCTCTGCATTGGTCGTAAAATTGCTTAAATCCTCAAACTTAGACATCAACGAGCCCAACTGGCCCTGGATGATGAAAAACATCTATTCCATCGGCGGTTTTAACATTGGCCAAAAGGACTTCACCCTAAACATTCTGTACCAAGACACGGAAACAGGGGTAAAGGTGAACTATTTCCCCAATGCACCAGGGGTAAGCGGTACTCCTTTGCTTCAACTTTTTAATCTTGACAGATTAAACCCTCAAGGCGACCAACAGAAAGATGGATTTTTTGACTTCTTGGAAGGTAAAACCATCGTTGCCCAAAACGGCAGAATCATTTTCCCCGTTGCCGAACCCTTTTCAACACGCTATTTAAGCCAGATTTTCACCAAAGCAAACCAATCCAATCCAGGTGTAGACATTCAGGCCATGACCGAACGCTATGCCTTTGACCAACTTTATGATAACATCCAAGAACTGGCCGAATTAAACCAAGAAAAAAACCGCTTTTACTTAGGAGGAAACTACAAGGGTGCCAGCGGTTCTGAAATTAGCCTGAACGCCTTTAATGTACCTCAAGGCTCTGTTACCGTCACCGCCGGAGGCCAAACTCTTCTTGAAAACACCCATTATACCGTTGATTACGCCATTGGTCGAGTTCGAATCATCGACGACGGCATTTTAAGCTCAGGCCTGCCCATCAATATATCGATGGAAAACAACGCCACCTTCAACATTCAGCAAAAGCGTCTGATGGGCACCCATGTAGATTACAAACTAAGCAAAAACGTAGTGGCAGGTGCCACCATTATGAACCTGAGCGAATTGCCACTCACTCAAAAAATTGATATTGGCAATGAGCCCGTTAACAACACCATTTGGGGGCTTGATTTAAACTTCACCAAAGAACTACCCTTTGTTACCCGCTTGGTCGATAAAATTCCTGGCATCGACACCAAAGCCCCTTCCCTGCTCACCTTTAACGGAGAATTCGCCCATCTGATCCCCGGCTTCAATGGAGTAATCGATGCCAACGGCGAAAATGGAGTATCGTACATAGACGACTTTGAGGCCGCCGAAACCGCCATCGAAATCAAAAGCCCCATACAATGGAAGTTGGGCTCTGTCCCTCAAGACAATCCCTCTTTCCCAAATGCAGGGTTCTTTGACGACCTGCGTTACGGCTTTAATCGAGCAAAATTAACCTGGTTCACCTTAGACCCTCTCTTTTTCAGACAAAACACCCAAACCCCTGCCAACGTCTCGAACGACCCCTTAATGAGGGCCAACAATTACCTACGTGAGGTGCGACCTATGGAAGTCTTTCCGGGTTTTCAGCCCAACTACACCCAACAACAAATCAACCAACAGGTTTTCGATATCCATTTCTACCCAGGCGAACGCGGCCCCTACAACTTCGACATCAACAATTTTGACGAAAGCATTAGCGATCGGGTTGGTTTGAAAAACCCGAAAAGCAACTTTGGCCTTTTGATGCGCCGCATGGAAACCACCAACTGGGACGCAGCCAACATTGCCTACATAGAATTTTGGATGATGGACCCCTATCAAGCCAACGACCTAAATCAACTTAAAGAATGGGATGTCGGCACCCCAGGGACTACCAACAAAAATCTTTTGCCCGGTGCGGGTGGCGATCTTCTTCTGCAGGTAGGAAACCTGAACGAAGATTTTTTACGCGACGGCCGAATGAGCTATGAAAACGGGCTCCCAACTCCCGAAGAAAACAGACCCACCATCGAAACCGCCTGGGGCAAAATCCCTTTGCTGCAACCCATAAACCAAAATTTTGACAACCTGCCCGCCAATCGAGACCTTCAAGATGTAGGCTACGACGGATTAAACGACCAAGAAGAAAGCGATTTCTTCCAGGCCTTTATGAACGATGTAGAACTGAAATTTGCCGGAAATCCTGCCGTCCTCCAAGACCTACGCGAAGACCCCGCTGGCGATAATTTCAGGCACTATGCCGGAGCTTCCTACAACAACAGCACCAACATTCCAGGCGAAAACTACATCCACAACCGCTACAAGCACTTTCTTGGCCCCGACGGCAACAGCCCAGCTCAAAACAATACCGAAGCGTATGGGGTTGTGCCCAACAGCGAAGACATCAACGTCAATTACACCTTAGATCAACCCGAAAGCTATTACCAATACCGCATCAGCATGCGGCAAAACGACCTAGACGACATCGGCGAAAATTTCATCACCGATATCCTAGAAACAACCGTTTCGGTTCCTGGTCCCTCGGGGGGCACCATCAACAAGCCCGTAAAATGGATCCAGTTCCGAATACCCATTTATTCAGAACAACGCGAACGCTTTGGCAACATCAACGATTTTCGTTCCATCCGTTTTATGCGCATGGCTCTAAAAGAATTTGACGATGACGTTTTTCTCAGAATGGCAACCATGCAACTTGTCCGTTCAGATTGGCGCGTTTACCAAGGCCTAATTGCCGATGTAGCCGACATCTGGCAAGAAGGCGCCGACTTCAATTCTACCACGGTTAACATCGAAGAAAATACCCAAAAAGCTCCCTTCCCTTATGTTCTGCCTCCTGGAATTACGCGCGAAATCGACCCCGCAAACCCCCAACTTCAACAATTAAACGAACAATCCCTGGTGCTAAATGCCTGCGACTTAAAAGACGGAGAAGGAAAGGCAGTATTTAAAAACACCGAACTTGACCTACGCGCATACCGCTACGTACGCATGAATACCCACCTGGAAGCCAGAGACAATGCCCCTCTGGATAGCAACGACGTTTCCGTTTTTGTTCGCCTTGGCATGGACGCTTCTGAAAACTACTACGAATACGAAATCCCTCTCAAGCCCTCCGATGTCTCCATTCAGCCCAATGCCGCCTCGGGCGACCCAAATAAAGATTTTGCCTACCGAGAAAATGTGTGGCCCGCCGAAAACCTAGTTCGCATTGAACTAAAACTCCTTTCAGACCTAAAACTCAAACGAAACACCGAGGGCGAAAACCCAAATTTAATCTACAGCGACATTGTCGATGGTGCTCGAATTTCCGTTAGAGGAAACCCAAACCTAGCCAACGTTCGTACCATGATGGTGGGTATTAGAAACCCATCTAAAAAAAACAACCCCTGGCAAACAGGCCAACCTCAACCCGACGACGGAATGGCCAAGTGCGTTCAAGTTTGGGTGAACGAACTCCGGGCCACCGATTACTTTGAATCCGGTGGCTGGGCCGCACTCGCTCGCACAACCCTCGATTTGGCCGATTTTGGGCAGGTAGGCCTATCCGTCGGTACCACCCGATTTGGGTTTGGTTCCATTGAACAACGCCCCCAAGATAGAAGCCGTGAAAATACCACCAACATTGACCTTACCACCAAATTCGAACTGGGCAAATTCTTCGGCAAAGAAGCCGGTGTAAGCATCCCTGTTTTCTTTGGTTACTCCGGCTCCGTTGCTAGCCCTCAATTCAATACCCTAGACCCAGATATTTTGTTCACCGACGCCCTTGGTGCATTGCCCAACGACTTTTCACGCGATTCGTTAAGCCGTCTGGTCGAAGAGGTAACCAACCGAAAAAGCTTTATCATCAACAACATGCGCAAGCAACGGGGAAAAGACGCCGGAAAACCCAAAATTTACGACATATCTAACCTCTCTGCTTCGTATTCATATACCGAGGAACTGTTTCGCGATACCAAAACCGAATTCAACAACACCTTCCAACACAAGGCAAGTTTAACCTATGGTTTTAGCCCCACCGTAAATTATTGGGAACCCTTTAAACGCAGCAAAAAACTAAAGTCGCCTTGGCTCAAATTCATCAAAGATTTCAACCTGAGTTACATGCCCAAACGCATTGGATTTAGCGCAAATGTTCTGCGCGATTGGAATGAATTTAAACTCAGAAATACCACCCGATACGACCTGCTGATTGAAACTACCTACCGCAAAAACTTTACCTGGACCCGGAATTACGAATTCCAATACAACCCCACCCGCGCTTTAACCCTAACCTTCTCGGCAACCAACAATTCCCGCATTGACGAACCTGAAATGCCCCTCGACTCCTTGGTGCGACCACGCACCACCTTCTTGGGCCGAAATACCCGTTACAACCATAAATTTGATGCAAATTACTCCCTACCCATCAACAAATTCCCGTGGTTTGACTGGGTAAACCTAACCGCAGGATACGGAGGCGACTTTTCTTGGACAGCCAGCAACCTAGAACAAACACCCCAATCCGGTCAATTTACCCTTGGCCGATGGGGTAATGTGGTGCAAAACAATCAGTCCATTAAGTTGAACGGTCAACTCAATATGAATTCCCTGTACAGAAAATCCGATTACCTTAAAAAACTCCACGCCAGCCCTCCTCCTAAAAAAACCAACGACGACGATGAAGTTATTTCCGATTCCTCTAAGGTGAAAATTAAACTGGTTTCTTGGAAGGCACCAAAACCCTTGTCGTTTAAAAAAGACCGTAAACGTACCATTAAACACAAACTAAGAACCGAAGACGTCGATGTAGTTGTGCTGGCTCTAAATGGCGATACCGTTAAAGGCAAAGTCGAAATCGTGGACGACCAACGAATTCGGTTCATCGCTGCCGCCGATGTTAAATCGGCATCCGTTAGCATTTCCGGAAAACGAATCCGCAAAAAAATGGATTGGGGTGTGGTGCCAAACACCATTGTTCGCGTCATTACTGGTTTTAAAAACATTTCCCTAAGCTACACCCAAACCAACGGAACCGTACTCCCTGGCTATGCCGCCGGTACCGACCTGCTGGGATTGAATTTGGGCGGAGCCTCAATCGGCCCTGATTTTGCCTTCGGCCGGCAATACAACGACCAAGACCTGCAAAGCAAAGCGGTGCAAGATGCCTGGATGGTCAGAGATTCTACCCTTAACCAAATGTTCATGCGAACCCATTCCACCTCCTTAAGTGGCAATGCAACCTACGAACCCTTCCGTGGATTCCGCATAACCTTCAATGCAGAACGCACCTTCTCTGAAAACTACCAAACCAACTACCGATTCGTACCCAGCGAAAACGATTTCAGGACCCAAAACCCCCTTACCATGGGCAATTTCAGCATGTCGTACATGACACTGGGATCGTTCTTTGATGGCCTAGGCCCCAATTTCAGTTCACCCACCTTCAACCGCATGCTGCAGCAGCGAAGCACCATTTCAAAACGCCTGGCCGAACTAAACCCAAACAGCACCGTAAATCCAAACGCCCCCTTCCAGCAAGGTTTTGGCGGCAACCAAACCGATGTACTGTATTATTCTTTCATAAGCGCCTACACCGGTACCGACCCCGCTTCGCAAGAACTAAACATGTTCCCTCAAATCCCAATCCCCAACTGGAGACTGCAGTTCGATGGACTTAAAAACATTCCCTTCTTTGCCGACCGGTTTAAAAACATCGTTATAAGCCACAGCTACAAATCAACCTTAGGCCTCTCCGGCTTCCAATCCAACAACGTGTACAACAACCTCAATTCGGCCTATTGGAACGCCACTCCGTTCGGTTACAACGAGTTTGGCGTAGACGGCAATTACGTAAGCCGATTCTTCCTAAACTCCGTCAGCATTCAAGAGCAGTTCCAGCCCCTAATCAAGGTAGATATGACCTTTAAAAACGAAGTTCAAACCACGGTCGAGGTAAAAAGCAGCCGAAACATCAGCCTAAATTTCCCCAACAATCAGCTAACCGAAACCAATTCGTTCGAGGTGAGTGTGGGGGCCGGCTACAAAGTAGCCAAGTTCAAACTGCCCTTCTTAATCAACGGCAAACGCCTTGAAAATGGATTCAACGTTCGCGCCGATGTAGGCTGGCGCGACAACTCCACCATCATCCGGAAAATTCAGGAAGAGGTACAGCAAATCACAGCAGGTCAACAGCAGCTAATCATCAAAGTATTTGCCGAATACGAGCTAAGCAAAGCCATTACGGCCCGGGCCTTTATAGACCACATGGGCACCAATCCATTTGTGTCAAATCAGTTCCCCAACAGCACCACCAACGGGGGCATCAGCATCCGCTTTACCTTGCAGCCTTAACTCAGCAGCCCTTGCGGCAATCGGCGGTTGAGTTTTCCGCACAAAAGCCGTCCATCCGTTACGGGGAACTGGAACCGCATCGGCATAGGTTAAAAAGGGGCTGAAGGTTTTTGGGCGGCTGCGGGCTTTCACCGGTTGTCCGCGGTTGCCGAAAGGCTGGCCCAGCTGGTTTGCGGGGGCTCCTAAAGTCGCCTCCGCACCTAGCGGGCCAGGCTTCGGCACCCTTGCGGGCAACCCGGTTCAATCCCTGCCGCGGGCGGCACAATGGTTCAAGCCATTTAATTTCAAAACAGCGTATCCCCCCGAGCAACCACGTATTTTTTAGCCCCAAAAGCTTGCTGAGTTTTGTAGGCAAATATATGTTCGATGAGTTTACAAGAAAAGATGTTCTCCGAGGTTGAGAACTGGATGGCAAAACTTGTTCCCAGGAACATTGGAGGTGTAGTTGCTGGGGTGGATACTGTGAAGCCGAAAGCAACCCATTAGTCAATAAGTTTCAAGAAACTATTGCTTGGAAAATTTACTTTTCATATCTTTTTAGTGAGTTATAAGCTCACCTTATGGCTATAAGAAATAAAAACATGTCGTTTCAGGCAACAAACTTGCTCAATAAGCTGATTGAGGCAAAGCAGTTGTGTTTTGGCATTGACAAGGCATATCAACTTTTGCCAAACTCAAATACCGATGCCGTAAAACGCCTGTTAAGCGATATGACAAAGCGAGGTTTGCTGATGCGATTGAAGGACGGACTTTATTACGTCATTCCTTTTGAGCAAGACTCTGAAACTTTTATGCCCGATTGGCATTGGCTTTCACAGTATCTTGTAGGTGATGCAGAATATTATATCGGCTACTTTTCCGCTTTGCAAATTCACAGCTTGACTACTCAACCGAATTTGAAAGAACAAATTGTAGTAAACAAACAAATCAAACCCTCAACGCTTTTGATAAAAGATATTCCTTTTCAATTTATCTATCATAACGAAGCACATTTTTTCGGCAATAAAAAAACGTGGATGGACAGTTTCAATAAAGTGCAATGTTCCGATTTGGAAAAAACATTTATTGATTGTCTGTTTAAACCGCAATACGCAGGTGGAATTACGGAAGTTGCCAAAGCCATCCACAAATCAAAAGACAAAATTGATTACCCGAAGTTGTTGGATTATGCCAAACGCTTCAATTCGCAAGCCGTTATAAAGCGTTTAGGATTTTTGTTAGAGTTATTGGAAATTGAAAATCCTGTCATTGACAAACTGCAAAAGTTACGAACCAATTCTTTTGTAGCATTAGAACCGTCTTATCCGAAAGAAGGAAAAACTATTTTCCGTTGGGCAATCCAACAAAACCTTGACAGCAATTCAATTCTTTCACCGATTTACAGCTAAGTATGATTGAACCAAAAGAGATAAACAAAGTAGCAACACAGAATAAAGTTAGCGATAGACAAATTGAGAAGGTTTTGAGTAAAGAAACTGCTTTCAAACGAGATTGGGAAAGGAAACTTGCTTCACAAATTCACGACATACCCGAATATGCAGAAGTTTTCAGAGGAGCAAAAAGACATTTTAAGTTCTTCAACAATTAGATTATTAGCAATTTCAAGGCCATTTATTGGTTTTTTCTTCCTAATAATCGGCATTTTTATTTATGAAATTTATCCAAGGAAAACCCCGAAATCAGTGGGAGATGTATTGCCTGGATGCGCATGCCGATAATGAAGTTCGTCTGATTGACCTGTTCGTGGATAGCTTGATTCTTTCTGAACTTGGGTTTAAGGTCGATTGCGAGGAAAATGGCCGGCCGGCATACCACCCCGGTGCTTTGCCCCGCCTTTTTATTTACGGCTACCTGAACCGCATTCGCTCCAGCCGAAAACTGGAAAAGGAATGAAAACGCAACCTGGAACTCATGTGGCTCATGCCTGAACTTCAACCAGACCACAACACCATTGCCAACTTACGAAAGAACAACCCCAAAGCATCTCCAGATCCTTGCTTCGCCTTTTATTCAAGCTCCCCCTTTTTACCCCCCAAACCCAACCCCCAGCTCAGGAAAGTTTCCTACCTTTGAAATCCAAAAGCACTCTATGCCTTTGGACTCCTCTTTACGTTCGGTTTTAATTATTGGCAGCGGCCCGATTGTGATTGGCCAAGCCTGCGAATTCGACTATTCCGGAAGCCAGGCCGCCCGCGCCCTGCGCGAAGAAGGCATACGCGTTGTGCTGATCAACAGCAACCCGGCAACCATTATGACCGACCCGGTCATGGCCGACCGCATTTACCTAAAACCGCTGACTCCCGAATCCATCGAATCCATTCTTCAAGAAGAAAACATCGATGCCGTTCTGCCTACCATGGGCGGGCAAACCGCCCTGAACCTATGCAAGGAATGCTTCGATGCCGGTATGTGGGAAAAATATGGAGTCCGCCTAATCGGTGTCGATGTAGAGGCCATTGACCGCACCGAAGACCGAGAACAGTTTCGGCAATTGATGCACCAAATCGGCGTTCCCGTAGCGCCTTCGGCCACCGCCAACTCCCTGCTCGAAGGCAAAGACATCGCCCAACGCATCGGCTTCCCTTTGGTTATTCGCCCCTCTTTTACCTTAGGCGGCACCGGGGGCGCTTTTGTTAAAGACCGTTCTGAATTCGAATCGCTTCTGGATAGAGGCCTGCACGCTAGCCCCATCCACGAGGTCCTTATTGAAAAATCCATCTCAGGATGGGGCGAATTTGAACTGGAATTGCTCCGCGATGCCAACGACAATGTGGTTATTATTTGCAGCATCGAAAACGTGGATCCCATGGGTGTGCATACCGGCGATTCCATTACCGTGGCCCCTGCCATGACCTTGCCCGATTCCGTGTACCAAACCATGCGCAACATGGCCATATTGATGATGCGCTCCATCGGTAATTTTTCGGGAGGCTGCAACGTGCAGTTCGCCGCCCAGCCCGAAACAGGCCAAATCATGGCCATTGAAATCAACCCCCGCGTAAGCCGCTCCTCCGCCCTGGCCAGCAAAGCCACCGGTTACCCCATTGCTCGCATTGCCGCCAAATTGGCCATTGGCTACACCTTAGATGAATTAAAAAATCCCATTACAGGCACCACGGCCCTGTTTGAACCCACGCTTGACTACGTAATTGTTAAGATTCCCCGCTGGAACTTTGATAAGTTCAAAGGGGCCGACACCCGCCTGGGCTTGCAAATGAAATCGGTGGGCGAGGTCATGGGCATTGGCCGTTCTTTTCAAGAAGCCATTCAAAAGGCAGCCCAAAGCTTGGAAATTTCCCGAAACGGACTCGGAGCCGACGGCAAAGGAAAAACCAACCGCGATGAAATTCTGCACAGCCTTGAAAATCCAAGCTGGAACCGCATTTTTCATGTGTACGACGCTTTTTTGCTCGGTATGCCTTTGTCAACCGTGCACCGCGCTACCCAAATAAATCCCTGGTTTTTAAGCCAAATTCAAGAGCTTGCTCTGCTTGAAAAATCCATGCAGCAAACCCAACTTGAATCCTACGACGCCTCAAGCCTGCGTATCTTAAAGCAAAAAGGATTTGCCGACCGGCAAATTGCACATGTAACCGGCCGACTTGAAAGCGAGGTCAGCGCCTACCGAAAATCCTTGGGTGTTAAAAGAGTCTGGAAAAAGGTAGATACCTGCGCCGCCGAATTCGAGGCCTTTACCCCTTACCTGTATTCAACCTTTGATGAAGAAAACGAATCGGTTTTGAGCGATCGCCCCAAAGTAATCATCTTGGGTTCAGGCCCCAACCGCATTGGCCAAGGCATTGAATTTGATTACTGCTGCGTTCATGGCGTTTTGGCCACCCGCGAAATGGGCTTCGAAGCCATTATGGTGAACTGCAATCCCGAAACGGTTTCAACCGACCCCGATACGGCCGACAAACTGTACTTTGAACCCGTATTTTGGGAGCATTTAAACGACATTATTGAGCACGAAAAACCCATTGGAGTGGTGGTGCAGTTGGGTGGACAAACAGCCCTAAAACTGGCCGAAAAATTAAACCGATTCGGAATTCCTATCCTTGGTACTACCTACGAATCTCTCGATTGGGCCGAAGACCGCGGCAGGTTCTCGAACCTCTTAAAATCCTTGGACATTCCTTACCCGAAATTTGGAACCGTTGAAACCGTTGACCAGGCCCTGGTTCTTTCTAAAGAACTGGGATTCCCCCTGCTGGTGCGCCCCTCGTATGTGTTGGGCGGACAAAAAATGAAAATCGTTCTGAACGACGAAGAATTGGAATCCCATCTTATTGAACTGTTCCGCGACATTCCCGGAAACAAAGTGCTGCTCGACCACTTTTTAGAGCGTACCATCGAGGCCGAAGTCGATGCCCTTTGCGACGGAGAAGAGGTAATGATTATTGGTATGATGCAACACATTGAGCCGGCCGGCATTCACTCGGGCGATTCCTACGCCGTTTTACCGCCCTACAACCTAGGCGCCCTGGTGATGGAGAAAATGGAAGAATACGTTAAGAAAATAGCCCAAACCATGCGGGTAAAGGGACTCATCAACGTGCAGTTCGCCATCAAAGACGACCAGGTCTATGTGATTGAAGCCAACCCACGGGCCTCGCGCACCGTTCCCTTTATCTGCAAAGCCTACCAGCAGCCTTACGTAAATTGGGCAACCAAATTGATGCTGGGTACGCACCGGATTTCCGATTTCACCTACGCCCCCAAGCTAGAAGGCTATGCCATTAAGATTCCGGTGTTTTCGTTCAACAAATTCCCCAATGTGAACAAAGAACTGGGCCCAGAAATGAAAAGCACGGGCGAGGCAATTTACTTCATTGAAAACCTGCGCGACCGGTTTTTTACCAAAATTTACTCGGAACGCAACCTATATCTAAGCCGATAAAACCATGAAATTCTGGGCCATTGTTCGAACTGCGTTTATTGCCTATCTGGTCTTTCGCCTGATTTCTTGGTTGGCCAAAAGGTATCAGCAGCGAAATCGCCCCGAGGCTCAAACCCCAGCACCCGACCGAAACAGCACCATTGATCTAAGTTCAAAAGGCCGAAAAAAAGATGCCGAGGGGAACGATGTAGAAACCTTTGGACCTTAAACCAGCCACTTACCAATCCAAAAACGCCTCGTTAAAAATATCCTGAACCAATTGTTCCGATATCTCTTGCAGCAAAGCCGATTCTACCGCCGATAAGGGTTGATTCGCCTGAAAATCAGCAAAGCGGCTAAAGGTCTTTTCAAAATTCTTCTCCGGATTCAGGCGGTTGTCAAACTTTACCTTGATAGATATGTTTAAACGTGTTAGGGCAGACGTTTCATTCCCCGTTAAGGCCAAAGATTGAGTCTGATATTGGGTTATGACGCCCGAAAACCCCAGGTCGCCATTCGAATTGATGACCTGCAAGCGGGTTTGCGATAAAAACCGCTGCCGAACCTCTTCGGTCAACTGCTGCGGAAAAGCAGGGTTGGTTTGGGCCGCTTGGTTTTCGAAGTTCTCGACCGAAACAGTCCGTGCAGCCTCTGGAATTGAAATGCCCGATAAGCTTACTTTGCAGCCAACCAACAGCATTCCCAGCCACAGCAAAGCCAACAGGCCATGTATGCGGATTCTTCGCTTCATTTTTCGGGCAAAAGGTTCATGCCCTAAAGGTACAGAATATTGATACAGCCAAACCCTGGCACAGTGCCTTAGGAATAGAGTTCGGCTTGTTCCCGAAGCAATTCGGCTTCCATCAACCCATAAACCTGTTCTTTCAGCCCGTTCAGGTCTGAATCGTTCATACCAAGGGTTGGAATACCGGGAAGGTACCGGCAACGTATGGTGCCCGGTTTCAAAGAAATGCCTTTCATGGGAAACACCTTGGTGGCTCCCAGCACCACCAATGGAACAATGGGCCGCTGCGACAAAATTGCAATTCGAAACGCTCCGTCGTAAAAGGGTGTCAGTGGCTTGCTGCTGCGATTGCGCGTTCCTTCAGGAAACAAAAACAGCGAAAATCCGGCGTTCAAAGTCCGCTGCAAACGTTCCACGCTGCGCTTGCGGCTTTCGGGCGAAGACCGATCTACAAACACGCTGCTGGTTTGAAACATGTAACCCAGCACCGGTATTTTTTTCAGTTCAACTTTGGCTAAGGCCCGAACCATGAGTGGTGAGGCCAAGGCTCCATTCAACACATCTAAATGCGAAGAATGGTTGGCTGCAATAATGGCCGGTTGGGCTTCGTTGATGTGCCTTCTGTTTTCAACCACCAAACGAATGCCGCAAAGCAAAAACCAACTCCGAGCCCATAATTTATAGGCCGGGAACATAATTTTTTGCCCCTTTGCTCCCAACAAGGCATACACCGGTGCCGCCCAAGCCGCCGCGGCCAACATCAGCACAACAAACCAGACAAAAGCCCATACCATGTACGGAACCTGTATGATTCTGCCAATAAATACCAATACCTTTTTCATGCTTTGCGCTCTTATTTCAGCACAAAATCATCCATGAATTTGGTGGTGTAGTCGCCCTTACGGAACCGTTCGTCTTGCATCAATTGAATGTGGAAGGGAATCGTAGTTTTGATGCCTTCAATCACAAATTCCTGCAATGCCCTTAGCATTTTGTCGATGGCTTCTTCGCGGGTTTGATGCACCACAATCAATTTGGCGATCATGGAATCGTAATGGGGAGGAATGGTGTAGCCGGCATACACGTGGGTGTCAACCCGAACACCATGTCCACCCGGAACGTGCAGGGTGGTGATTTTTCCCGGACTTGGCCTGAATCCATTGTAGGGGTCTTCGGCGTTGATTCGACACTCAATGGCATGCTTTTCTGGGTAGTAGTTTTTACCTGAAATCGGATGCCCGGCCGCAATTTTAATTTGCTCTTTAATTAAGTCGTAATTGATCACCTCTTCGGTAATGGGATGCTCCACCTGAATACGGGTGTTCATCTCCATAAAGTAGAAGTTTTTGTATTTGTCCACCAAGAACTCTACGGTACCTACGCCTTCGTAGCGAATGGATTCGGCGGCTTTTATGGCCGCCAATCCCATGGCTTCTCTAAGCTGATCGTCCATGAAGGGCGAAGGTGTTTCCTCGGCCAATTTTTGGTGCCGGCGCTGAACCGAGCAATCCCGTTCTGACAAATGGCAGGCTTTGCCTGTATTGTCGCCGGCAATTTGTATTTCGATGTGGCGGGGCTCTTCAATGAATTTCTCCATGTACATGCCATCGTTGCCAAAAGCGGCTCCGGCCTCGGCGCGGGCTTTGTCCCACTGCACCTTTAATTCTTCGTCGCTGCGAATAATGCGCATGCCTTTTCCGCCGCCTCCGGCCGTAGCCTTAATCATAACGGGGTATCCCACCTCTTTGGCCGCCTTTATTGCGTCATACAACGTATCAATAAGTCCTTCGCTACCTGGAACGGTTGGCACGCCAGCCTTAATCATGGTGGCCTTGGCCGTGGCCTTGTCGCCCATGGCCAAAATCATTTCGGGCGAGGGCCCAATAAATTTGATTCCATGCTCTTCGCAAATGCGCGAAAATTTGGCGTTCTCTGAAAGGAAACCATATCCGGGGTGAATACCGTCCGAGTTGGTGATTTCAGCGGCCGAAATAATGGCTGCCATATTCAGGTACGATTCTTTGCTGGGAGCCGGGCCAATGCACACGGCCTCGTCGGCAAATCGAACATGCAGGCTTTCTCGGTCGGCGGTAGAATAAACCGCCACCGTTTTTATACCCATTTCACGGCAAGTACGTATTACCCTAAGGGCGATTTCGCCCCGGTTGGCAATGAGAATTTTTTTAAACAAAATCGTTGCTTTTTGATGAAACCTAAATCCCTACTTTAGGAGGGATCAATAAGGAACAAGGGTTGGTCGAATTCAACCGGTGAAGCGTCGTCCACCAAAATTTTAACAATCCGACCTGAAACCTCCGATTCAATTTCGTTGAACAATTTCATGGCTTCGATGATGCACAATACTGTTCCAGGCTTTACTTCGTCGCCCACATTGGCGAAAATGGGCTTATCAGGCGAGGGACGGCGGTAAAAGGTGCCTACCATTGGAGCCTTTACGGTGATGTATTTGCTCAGGTCTTCGCTGGCCGCTGCAGGCGCTGCTTGAGGCTGAGCGGCTGCCGGGGCTGGGGCTGGGGCTGGGGCCGCCTGAGGCGCCGCTGCGGGGGCTGCTTGCGGCATGGCCGCTTGTACGTAAGTTACCGTATTTTCTGGGGCTTTGTTTTGTGTCTTAATCACAATTTTAAAGCCTTTTGATTCCAATTCTACCTCGGCTACTCCAGCCTTAGAAACGAATTTAATCAACTCTTGAATTTCTTTTAATTCCATCGCATGTAGTTTAAATGCAAGGTTCAAAATTAAAGGAAAATTTGGTGCATTTTCACCCTTCCCGTTTTTTTTAGTGTTTGCTCAGCCGATTTAATGCCTCCAAATAGCGTTCCTTGTAAGCCAAAACCGAGTATTTGCTCTGTATTCCTTTGCGGGTATTTTTTGATAGCAAGGCCAAAAGTTCGGCATCCGAGGCCAGTTGCTTCAAACGCTCATACCAGTCCTCAGGTTCTGAACACAAATACCCGTTTTCGCCTTCTTGCACAATTTCTTTGTTTACCCCCACCGTCGAAACCAAGGCCGGAATTCCTAAAGCCAAATACTGCAGGGCTTTAAACCCACATTTCCCTTCGGCCCAAGCATCGTCCCTCAAGGGCATAACTCCCACATGAAAATCCAACAGGCTTTCCACCTCGGTTTCTTTTGACCAAGGCCGGAATTCCAAAAAAGAGCAATCAAAGTTGGGGCGAACATCCGATACAATTACCCAGCGCAAGGGAAACTCGGCAGCAAGGGCTTCCATGGTTGGCTTTAGGTCGTTCAAGTACGTGAGGGTGGAGTGTGAACCGGTCCAACCCACCACAAACGCTTCTTTGCTTGGACTGCCCAGCCGATTGTGGTGACCTTCGGTGTCAATGGTTGTGGGCATTATGTTCACCTCTGCCCTACCCCCACAGCTCTTCGCGTATTCGGCTAAAAAGGCGTTTCCGGCAAACACCAAACTCGACATTCGAATCAACTTCGATGTGTTTCCATACGATTTTAAGCCCAAGGTCCTGCGGTTGCTGTGGCTGGTGTTGGGAATCCAAATGGCATCGTCAAAATCAAAAACCATGGGCTTTTTCAGTACCTGGGTCAGAAACCACGCCACCCAGGGAAATCCCATAGGAGCCAATTCTCGGTGAACCAAAACCACCTGAACCTTAGCCACACGAAAAACCAGGGTGCTTCTGCGCCAAAACCCACGCAATAACGCCCAAACCTTCGATAATACCTGTCCTTTTTGATACAGTATTTCCCAACTCTGCTCATCCCAAAATGGCTCCTGTTGAATTTCCCAACCCTCGGCCTCTAAAATTCCCAAATACTGTTCAAATCTAAACCGCTGGCTGGGCGCAGTTCCCCTGGGATAAGGGCATAAAACCAAGAGCTTTTTGCGGCCACTTTTCATTTTTTCCCAATAAAAGGGTGGCGCTCAAACGGTTTTTCTCGATCAAACAGGTACCGATAGGTTTTAAGGGTGCGTTGCCTCTGCGCATTTAAGTTCTCGCAAATCCGCAACATCTTTAGGTTAAAGTCCCCTATCCAAGTTATGATGGTATCTACATATTGCCCTTTAGGTACTATGTGGTCCTCGGCAAACTTGATCATGGCGCCTTCTACCCCTCTGCCTTGCCATTCGGGCACAATACCAAACACAATTCCATACATGGTATGCGGTGTGCGTCTCCATTTATGCCATAAAAACACCAATTTGCCCCAAAGATTTAGGTTGCCCTTCACATGCTTGAATATTTGGTTTAGTTCAGGCAGGTTGATGTAAAATCCAATGGGCTTGTTTTTATAAAAGGCAAACAAACTGATGTCGGGGTCTTTCACCGGCTTAATGGCTTTCATGATGGCTTGAGCTTGAGCCAGTTTCATGGGACTAAATCCGGCATGATTGCCCCAGGCTTCGTTGTACACCGCCAAAAAATCCCGAGCCAATTGATCTTCCGATACCCCCCGCACATTCCGCACCTCAAAGCCATCAACAAACTTTAGCATTTCTGCCTTGCGCACAAAAATCTCTTGTGCCGGGGCGTCGGTGCGCCGCCAAAATACATATTGCTCGTAATAGGTCTTAAACCCATACGATTCAAAAAAAGCTTGGTAATAAGGCGGGTTGTAGTTGATTTGATAGGCCGGCTCATGCTCAAATCCATCGGTCAACAACCCCCAAAAGGCATTCTTTTCTCCAAAATTGATGGGGCCATCCATGGCCTGCATGCCTTTTTCTTGCAACCATGCTTTGCAGCAGTCAAACAAGGCAAAGGCCGCCTCGGCATCGTTTATGCACTCAAAAAAACCCAGGCCTCCTGTTGGCTGATCAAACGATTTGGCCGTTTTTTGGTTGTAAAAAGCCGCCACCCGACCCACATCTTTGCCCTGGGAATCGCGCAAAAGCCAACGTTGGGCTTCTCCACCCCGAAACGCTTTGTTTTTGCGTGCATCAAATACCTTTTCTACGTCTTGCTTTAAATGCGGAATCCACAGCGGATTGCTCTGATACAACGCAAAGGGCAAGGCATGAAACCTCCGAATTTGCGCTTTATTTTCTACCTTTTCAACCGCATAAGCCATGCTCAAAGATAAAAAATGTACTTTGCGTTGATATGAAAAATTTGGTTTTGGCAATTACGGGAGCTACTTCTGGTATTGGAAGGGCTATAGCGATTGAGGGAGCGCGGCGCGGAGCACGAATCGCCGCCTGCGGACGAAACGCCGCACAACTGGAATCTCTTCGCTTAGAAGTAGAAGCCCTGGGCCAACCTTGCCTATGCTTGACCGTCGATGTGAGCCAAGAATCCGAATGCCGGCAATTTATTCAGGCCATCGAGGCCCAATACGGGCGGCTTGATGTGCTGATCAACAACGCCGGCATTTCCATGCGCGCCCTGTTTCATGAACTCGATTTAAAGGTGCTCAAGCAGGTTATGGATGTGAATTTTTGGGGGACGGTTTTCTGCTCCCGCTACGCTATGCCCTTGCTGTTAAAAAGCCAAGGATCTCTGGTGGGCATTTCTTCGGTGGCCGGCTTTCAGGGCCTCCCCGGCCGCACCGGGTATTGTGCCTCTAAGTTTGCCATGCACGGACTGCTTGAATCCATTCGTCTTGAAAACCACGATTCAGGATTGCATGTATTGATTTGCTGCCCGGGTTTTACGGCTTCAAACATCCGAAATACCGCCCTAAATGCCCAAGGAAATGCCCAGGGCGAATCGCCCCGCGACGAGCAAAAAATGATGACGGCAGCCCAGGTGGCTGTTTTCACCCTAAACGCGGTTCAACAACGCAAACCAAAATTGGTGCTTACCACCCAGGGAAAGTTGACCCACCTGCTCGGCAAATTTCTGCCTGCCTTTGTCAACAACCAAGTTATTAAGGTGTTTCAGCGCGAAAATCAAAGGCCATGAGTTTGCTTTTTCGAACCTTGCTGCTGTTGGGTTCTTGCTTTACTTTGCTTGAATTCAAGGCTCAAAAACCTGTTTTTTCTCCCCTAACCGACCTTCAGGGTTTAGAGCTTCGGCCCCTGACCTCCTGTTCCGATTGGAGCGATGCTCAGTTGAGGTTTGCCCTTCAAAGTTTAGAGCAAAACGAAAGCGAAAAGGCGCTGCTGTTCGCTTTGTCGGTACGCAACGGAGAACCCGATTGCCCACAGGGGCTGCAGGTCGCCGCTTGGTGCTTGTTTCGAAATGGGCAACGCCGAGCCGGAATGCAAGCCATTGATTCGGCCATTCTGCGCTTCGGACCTTACCCTGAATTGCTGGGCCGTCGAGCCTTGATGGCCTACGAAATGCTGAACCATGGATTGTTTCAAGCCTGGGTCGATGGCCACGCTCAATACCAAGGCAACCCTGCTCCCTGGGCAGGCACCGACAGCAGCTTTCGCTACCGCTGCCTGAATTTGGCGCTCAGCGATTTTTCGTTCATGGAATCGGCCGGATTTGCTGATACCGCCGAATACCTTATGCTTGCCCGCTTGCATTTAATCAACAAGAATCCCAGCCTGGCTTGGACGTATTTGCGCCGGTCTGGCCCACCCTTCGAGGCGCCCGACTACCCCGTTCTGCTGCAAACCCTGGCCGACCTTGGCCAAATCGATTCCCTTTTGCATTGGGCTAAAACGCTGGGCTATCCCGACCTAAATACGGCGCGGGGCTGCAGGCAATGGGCCAGGCTTACCGCCGGTATTTGGCCCGATAGCGCCAGGTATTACCTTCAAAAGGCCGAATTTGTTGAACGGATTTGGTTGGGCGAAACCCTTCCTTTCCAAACTGAAAAGGCCGAATTTTTCATGAAATTGCAGAGCAAGCTGGTGCATAAGCCCTTGCCCGTGCTGCAGCGAGGCATTGCCAAGCAACCTCCGTCTGAACAGGCATTTTGGTGGCTGCAGGCCCTGTGCCTGGCTCCCCCCGAACGCTTTCCCGATTTGGCCGATTTTTTGAGCGCAAACAGCGGCAGTTTGTGGACCTGGATGCTGCCCGCTTTGCAGCGGACCGACAGCATTCCCGAGCGCGCCCAACACTTTTTCGGCTGGTCGCGCAACCCTTCGTACTGGAATTGGGCTGTGCAAAAAGCCGAAACCTGGGGCATGCAAGCCGAACCGAAATCAAGCCCTTGGCTGGCCGGCATGTATCTGCATAGCCCCGAAAAGGCGGTGCGCCACTTTTTACGCTGCCTGGCACGCCCCAGTTGGGTTCAGCGCCGCCCGGTCGAATCTTTCCTGAGCAGCGTAATGCCGCCCACCGAACTTCGCCGGCTGGCCGAAGCCGAAGGGTACAGCCCCGAACAAATTCAACAGCTGATTGGCCGATTAAATTGATTTTTTGGGGCGGGTTTCGGGCTTTCAGCGCTACTCCGCGGTTGCCGAAAGGCTGGCCCTGCTGGTTTGCGGGGGCTCCTAACCTCGCCTCCGCACCTAGCGGGCCAGGCTTCGGCACCCTTGCGGGGTAGCTGCTTCAATCCCGCCCGCAGGCCGCTCTAAAATTTAGTTGCCTCTTCCAAACTTAACCCAACTCTGCCCCTTTTCTCGTATTTTTACCCTCGGAAAAACCATGGTTTTTTCCCGGCCGCCACCCTAGCTCAGCTGGTAGAGCAACGCATTCGTAATGCGTAGGCCGAGGGTTCGAGTCCCTTGGGTGGCTCTATTTTTTAACTAAATAGATGTAGGTACAACTATGTCCATGCTTCGGATTCTACTTACGGGCAGTCAGACTGAACAATTACCCCAATTGCAGCGTTTGGGTACTGGCGAACACAGGGAACTCTTGTTGGCCAGCGATGCGCCTTCGGCTATGCGACTGCTG